>RCMY010000197.1_pt1 | contig 55856 bp, 51 predicted proteins | sample 2041341 | NCBI WGS metagenome assembly RCMY01 (sample SAMN09708234, study PRJNA481090) | Marine sediment metagenome, whole genome shotgun sequencing project.
GGGCGCATTCAGGATGGTCCTCCGGCAGACGCGGACGAGGCCACCGCCCGCCTACGGCTTCTCGACGGTTGGCTTGCTTCGGATCGGACCTTCATCTGGTTCGACCCATCGGGCGATGGCCAGTTGGTTGAAGTCGTCGGCGACTTTGCGACTGCTGAGGCGGTTGGAGTGTTCGTTCCCGGGATAAGCAGCGACCTTGCCACGTTCGAGGCCGTGGCATCTCACGCCAGAGGATTCGTCGCGGCCGCTTCGAAGATGGACCGGAACATCGCCGTTGTGGCCTGGCTGGGATATGACGCCCCGGCCGGCATCGGACTCAATCTGGAAGCGGTTCTTCCGGATCATGCCAAGCGTGGTGCGCCTGATCTGGTGAGATTTGTTGATGGAATCGCCGCTCAGCGGCCGGACGCTCAAATTACGGTGGTGGCCCATTCCTACGGCTCGGTGGTGGCGGGATGGGCGGCGGCATTCGATCACTTACACGCTGACCGGTTGGTATTCGTGGGGAGCCCGAACGTCGCTGTCGACAACGTTTCCGGTTTGACCATCCCAGATCCAGCCAGGGTATTCGTTGGCGAGGCCCCGCTTGACCCCGTTGTGGCGATTGGCGATTTCACCGACGGCTGGCGCGATGACTGGTCGGGCCTTGGTCATGGCTACGACCCCGGCGACTGCGATTGGGGCGCAACCGTCTTTGACGTTCAGGACGTTGGATTGATTGAGGCGCACGTGACGTACTCATCCGGCCAGTCCGCCGAGTCCATCGTCCATGTGATGCTCGGCGAGGAAGATCACATCGCTGACCGATGCGACTAGTCAACCGCCGAGCTGTTCTAGCATCGACCTAATGCGTACGAATCGAAGGTATCTGATGGTCGCCGGCATGTTGGTGCTTACGTCGGGTTGCTCCGGTACGGCGACAACGACCGCAATCGCCGCCGAGACAACCAGTACGACCGCCAAAGTCACCACGACAGTGGTGGCTTCAGGCACCACTGTCCGGTCGACGACCACCGCCCCGCCACCAACGGCTAGTTCGGTACCTGTCGACGATGCGGTGACGATTTCGATCTCGGTTGAAGGTGGCGAGCTGTTGTCTGAGCGCCGGGTCGAGGTAAGCCTTGGTGACAAGGTGCGTCTCATCATCGAGTCAGACGCACCCGATGAACTCCATATGCACGGGTATGACCTCATTGTGGACGTGACATCAGGGGAACCAGCCGAACTCGAATTCGTGGCGGAGATTCCCGGAATATTCGAAGTCGAGTTTGAGACCAGTCACCTCCAGGTCCTCGAACTCGTTGTGAACCAATGAAACGTTGGCAGCGGAGTGCGACCCTGCTCTCAGTCGTGCTGTTCGCGTCCTTGTTCGCTCCCGCCGCTGCCTTTGCTCACGGGGTGGGTGGGCGTGAGGACTTACCGATCCCGCTATCAACTTCCAGCGCGGTAGCGGTTGCCGTAATCGTCATCTCATTTGTGATGTTGGGATCGTTATGGCCAACGGTCCGACTGCAAGACGGCCCCCGACAACGCAAGATTCAAGCCGGCTGGCTGGGGATACTGGGGGCACTGGGAAGGGTGCTCGGGGTCGTACTCCTCGTGGTGGTGATCGCCGGCGGGTTGATCGGGCAGCCAAGATCGTCGTTTTCGATGTCCCCGTTTGTTGTATACGTACTCCTCTTCCTGATCGTCCCGTTCGCCGGTGCCGTGTTCGGAAACCTCTACTCGCAGGCCAATCCGTGGCGCACCGTCATCGGGTTCTTGGGGTTCCCCGAACGACCTACTCCAGGGCGGCTCGGTATCTGGCCGGCCGTGGTCGCCTTCTTCACATTCACCTGGTTCGAGCTGGCGTCGGTGACCGGAGGAGAGCCCCGCACGCTGTCCTTATACGCCATCGCCTATACCGGTTGGCTCGTTGGCTGGACCGCCCGGTACGGGGTAGACAACGCAATGTTGACGGCCGACGGCTTTACGACATACAACCGGTTGATCTCAGCAATCGCTCCGATCGGGCGGGCCGACGATGGGGACGGCTGGGTATGGCGAGGCTGGTTCCGCGCCCTGCCGGTGCTTCCTCGCTGGGCAGGCTTGACCCCCTTCGTGCTTGTGATGATCGGCACCGTCACGTTCGACGGATTGTCCTCGACTCAGCGGTGGCTTGGCTGGTTCGGCAGTGTCGAATCGGACGTCTGGTTCAAGACGGCCGCCATGATTGGAATCACCGGGCTGATCGGAGTCGCCTACTACGGAGCGTCGTGGGTAGCCATTAAGCTTGGAGAGAGTGACCGCACGGTGCGTGACGTCGCCGACTCCTTTGCTCACACCCTCGTGCCGATCGCACTCGCCTACGCGTTCGCCCATTACTTCACCCTCGTGTTGTTCGAGGGTCAGAAGTTGCTCTCGACAGCGAGCGACCCGTTCGATCTTGGCTGGAATCTGTTCGGAACCGCCCAGTGGAAGATCGTCTATTGGTTCCCAACCGACGGGATCTGGTGGGTGCAACTCGGCGCAATCGTGGCCGGCCACGTGGCCGGGGTGGTGCTCGCTCACGATCGAGCGCTGGCAGAGTTTGGCGGAGTGAAGGCAGTTCGCTCCCAATGGGCCATGCTGGGTCTGATGGTGCTATTGACCCTGCTCGGCCTGTTCATTCTCGCCGAAGGCTGATTGCTGCTACAACCTTTGAGTGGTCCGTATTCAACGCCACGACAGGACCCAGAAGACCCAACCGAGCCCTATCGGTATCTGATCGGGCAATCCATCAGTGCCTGACACGTCCCGAGGGCGTTTAGAGTGGGCTCGTCATCTATCAGCACGGCGGTCACATGTGGTTTCTAGCGCACGGCAGTGGGATCGACGATATCGCCATGATGGTGGGAGTCATCGTTCTCGGACTCTTGCTCCTGCGACGTAGCGAACGGTCGGTACGAACCCGTGCGCAAGAGGCGGACACCGAGGCAAATACAGGGCCTAACACAGCCGCTGACACAGCCACTGACACTGTAGGTGACACCGCAGCTGACACTGGGCCAGCCAACGCCGAATCGGCTGGCGTCGACAGTTCAGAAAACGACAGTAATTCGGTCTGATTGGGGTTGTTCGCCCTCGGGCGTGTAGCGCTCTACTATGGCGTCTATGAGCGACGTTTCTCAAGCCATCGCCCAGTCAACCAGCCTTCCGGAAGAGCTCGTGATGCGCTCGGCCAAGGCTCGCGCCGAGGCGTCTGGCACCAGTGTCGACGACGTGCTTGCGGCGTGGTCGGGAGGCGCGGCAATACCTGCCTCAGCCCCGACCGTCGCGTCCGATGTTACTCCCGAACCCGCTGCGGTAGTCGCCGAAGCTCCAGCTCCAGCGGCGGTCGCCGCCCCGGCCGTCGCCGAGGATCCGGTGCCTGTCGCCGTGGCGACGATCGACGAACCCGCCGAGGAGCCCATTGATGCCCTTCCGTTGCGTGACCGTCTCTCGTTCGCGGTCAAGCTTGGGGCCGGGGCGGGTTTCATGTTTGGAATTTTCGCGGCGTTAGTCAGCACCCGGTTCGCGTTGCCTCGAATCGCCCCCGCCTTTGATGGTGAAGCGCTCAGGGCCAGCAGTCTCAGCTCACCCGGCGATGTCCTGTTGTATGTCACTGCCCTGACGACCCTTTTCGGGGCGATCCTCGCCTCCGGGGCGGCCGCCATACCGGCCTGGTTCGACCGCGGTTTCACGATCCGCTCCAGCTCACGATCTCTCACCGTGATCGGCGCGGCGGTAGGAGCGGTGAGCGGTCTGATCGGTTCAGGTGTCCTACTCGGCGCCGGTACGACGGTTGAACCGGCACTCCCCGAGGACCCGGTGATGGTGGCTCTGGCTCCCGTCGCTTCGTCTGTCCTTCTCGTCGCCATCATGGTTATGGTCGGAATCGCCGTGGCCATGGTTGTGCAGATGATGGCCCTGCCAGCTGGACTAACAGCAGAAGAAGAAGCGGAGTCCGACGTCATCAAGCACCGCCTGGCTACCTCGTATCTCATGCCGCTGTTGGTGATTCTGGCAATCGCCGCGTTTGTATTGCCCTTTGCCTGGCTGCTGCTCACGTTCCATGCTTCAGCTCCGCTCATCGCGGGCGTGGCCGCCGGAGGCGTACTCACGTTCGCCGGATTGGCAGCGTCGAAACCCAACGGTTCGATCAGTGCGGGCGAGTTTGCGGTAGCCGCCGTCGGAATCGGCGTTGTGCTGTTGTTCGTAGCTCTGGTAACCAACGCAGTTTCTGGCGGTGGAGCGCATCCTGAGGACGAATCACCCGCTGAGGACCACGCCGTCGTGCAGGTCTGGATCTAGACAGATTTGGTCCAGCCGGTTTGGTCTAGCCAGGACCGGGGGTTGATCTAGACCGGTTCCCGGAGATGCTGTTCGAGGGCGTCCCACTTGCGTTCCTGCTGATACCAGCGGAACCAGATGACGGTGATAACGCTCCACAGCAGAAACCCGCCGCCGAGTTTCATGAGGACTCCTGCCACAGCCTGGTCTGTCATCGGATCCCAGCCCCACAGCTTTGGTGCTTCGGCGTAGTGACGATACAACGGGGTATTGCCGAAGATGAGAAATGCGGACGGGATGGTTGGGACGAGTGACTGGGCGAACAAATACATCATCGCCCCCGGCGGCTTCAGGCGAGCAACGGCCGGGTGTGGCGAAATGACTGGCATCCACATGAGAATGGCGGACGTGAACAGCGTCGCATGGACGCCAAAGTGGATCCAGGGGACGGTGACCATCAGGTCAATGATCTGGGGCCAGTGCAAGCCAGCGAGCACCAGGTTGAAGAACGCAAATCCGACTACCGGGTGACTGACAGCCTTCAAAAGCTGTATCTCGCGGGGTTTGTGGATGAGGAATCCGGCTAGCCAACGGGGAAGGCCGAGCAGGAGCAACGGAGCGCCGATGAGGGCGATCACGAGATGTTCGATCATGTGGAAGGTGAACAGCGACTGCTCGCCTATATCGTGAATCGGCCAACTCGACACGAGGAACATGAGGGCCAGGCCACCGTAGAACTGGCTTCGCTGGCGTCGGGTAGCTGCCACCGTCCCGGCGGGAAGTACCTTGCGGGCAATCCGGGTGGTGAGGTAGCGGTAGGCGAGCGCCAACCCGCCCAAGGTCACGACGACGTCGTAGTGAGGATGAAATCCGAGGATTTCATCCATCAGATCAAAACGACCGCGCCGAGCGCAAACAAGACAGCCGCATAGAGGATCATCGCCGCAACAAAACCGGTCGTGAAGAACTTGGAGAGCAGCGACTTCTCGAACCGCAGGTGCATAAACCAGCCGACCACGATGACAAACTTCATGACTGCGAGCAGGATCAGGAGCGGAGCGGCAATCGACGTCGTGAAGGCGTCAATTCCTTGTTCGAGGTAGTAGAGCGCCACCTCAATGGCGGTCAGGACGGCGAGCAGTATCGCAATCTGCACGTATTGACGGGGCGTGGGATGAGCGAGGGCGTGTTCTTCGGCCATGGCTTCCTCAGGGGATCAGGTAGACGATGGTGAAAATGACAATCCAGATGATGTCGACGAAATGCCAGTACAGGCCAACCAGTTCGACGTTGAGTCCTTGAACTTCAGTTAGTCCGCCCTGGCGTTTCGAGATCCCATAGAGCGAGAGCAGCATGAGAATTCCGAGGAACACGTGCGCCCCGTGAAAGCCGGTCAGCATGAAAAAGGCCGACGCGGCCGGGTTGGTTGAGATGGTCATCCCCTGCTGGATGAACTCGGTGAATTCGAAGACCTGCCCGCCGATGAATACCGATCCGAGCATTCCGGTGGCCGCTAGCCATACCCTGGTGCGGTTCTGATCGCCCGAAACGAGCGCATCGTGGGCCAGGACCATCGTCAAGGACGACATCAGCAGTACGAACGAAGATACCGACGTGAAGGGGATGTCATACAGGTCTCTGGGAAGGATGACGTTCTGGCCGGCCGGCACAAATGCGCTGTAGTCACGACCCTTGAAGAGCATGTAGTTCGAGATGAGGGCTCCGAAGAACATGAACTCGGACGACAAGAAGACCCACATTCCGAGCTTCCGGTTGTCGATGCCAGTGCTCTCGTGGACGTCATGATCTCCATCAGTGTGTGCCACGTCTGCCATCAGGCGTCCTCTCCGTCGGACTGCCCGTCGTCGTGGCCAGCACCGTGCGCATCCCTGTCGTCATCATCGTGGCTGTCGTGGGGTTCCTCGAGCGGTTCTACGCCCCACCCGACAAATGACCCGACGATGATCAGGACGCCTACGATCGCCAATGGGATACCCCAGGCAGCTGCGCGGTAGATGATGCCGTATCCGATCATGGGCATTCCAAGCCCGACCAGGAACGGATAATACGATGGATTTGGTAGGTGGATGGGGGCCGGGGGATTGAGTCCCAACTCTTCGTATTCGGCGAGCAGGGCGCCAGCTTCGGGCCGTCGAACTGGCCGACCCTCGGCATCCTCGGTGTACTTCTTATGCCAGAAGTCATCCAGAGAAGTAACTACCGGATTCACTGCGAAGTTGAACTCAGGAGTTGGTGACGGCATCGTCCATTCCAGGGTCCGAGCGTCCCATGGGTCGAAGGGGGCGACTGGCCCGTTGCGCTTCGACCAGGTCCAGTTGATCATGAATATGAGTACGCCAAGGGCGATGATGAACGCCCCTACGGTGACGGCCATGTTCCACGGTCCCAGGCCGGTTTCCTCCGCGTACACCCACGTCCGGCGCACCATGCCATTAAGCCCTAACCAATGCATCGGGCCAAAGGTGAGGTTGAATCCAACGAAGAACACCCAGAAGTGCAACTTGCCCAACGTTTCTGAGAACATGCGACCGGTCAGCTTCGGGAACCAGTAGTACAGGCCTGAGAACAGGCCAAATATCGCCCCACCGAACAACACGTAGTGGATATGAGCCACGATGTAGTAGGTGTCGGTCTGCTGCCAATCGGCAGGGACGATCGAATGCGTGACCCCGGACAGGCCCCCGATCACAAACATGCCGATAAACCCCAATGAGAACAACATCGGTGTGTTCAGCTTGATCTTGCCACCCCAAACGGTACCGATCCAGTTGAAAATCTTAATTCCGGTTGGAATGGCAATGGCCATAGTTGAAAGACCGAATGCCGCCTGGGTGATGGGGGTGACGCCCGACGCGAACATATGGTGAGCCCAAACGCCGAATCCCATAAATCCGATGGCGGCACCAGCGAAAACCACCGCCGGGTAGCCGAACAGCGGTTTGCGTGAAAAGGTTGGGAGCACTTCGGACACGATGCCCATCGCCGGCAAGATCAGGATATAGACCTCGGGATGACCAAATAGCCAGAAGAAATGCTGCCAGAGGATCGGATCTCCACCCATCGAAGGATCGAAGAACAGTGTGCCGAAGTTGCGATCGAAGGTGATCATGAACAGTGCTACGGCGATGATCGGGAGTGAGAACAGCAGAAGGAATGCAACGATCGTGGTCATCCAAACGAATACCGGCATCCGTAACAACTTCATACCCTTGGCGCGCATGTTGAAGATGGTGACGATGAAGTTGATCGATGAGATCAGCGAGGCGAGGCCGAGGATCTGTAAACCGATTGACCAGTAATCCATAACGGTGCCGGTTGAGAATCGGATGCCCGAGTTGGGGGCGTAGCCGAACCATCCACCATTGGGTCCTGACCCGAGGCGGGAGGCGGCTTCGGCAAGGTTGCCACCCGCCGGTGGGCCAGTCGTTCCGAAGAGGAACGACGTGTACAGAAAGACGCCTCCGAACACGAAGATCCAGTAGGAGACGGCGTTCATGCGCGGGAAAGCCACATCCCTCGCCCCGATCATCAAGGGCAGCAGGTAGTTGAAGAATGCCGCAGACACGGGCATGACGAAGAGGAAGATCATTGTCGTGCCGTGCATGGTGAACATGGCGTTGTACTCGGAGGCCGATAGGAAAACGTTGTCGGGTTGGGCGAGTTGGATGCGCAGCAGGAGAGCTTCGAGACCGCCGAGGATGAAGAATGTGAAGGCGGTATACCCGTACATGATGCCGATTTTTTTGTGATCGGCGGTGGTGATCCAACTCCAAAATCCTGTATGTGAGGCCGGGCGACGGAAGATGGTCCGAGAGCTTGGTGTGGCGGTGGTGGCCATCAGTCAAGGCTCCTCAGGTAGGCGGCGAGCGCTTCGATTTCTTGCTGGGTGAGGTCGATGTTTGGCATGAACGAACCCGGCTTAATGAGCGGTGGGTTGTCGATCCAGTCTTCGAGAGCGTTCGGATCATCTCGTTCGAGCACCGCTCCAGCAAAGACGCTGCGGCTGGCGAAGTGAGTTAGGTCCGGGCCGTAGATGGCTCCTGCTACCAGGGCAGGGTTGCTCGCGGTGACGCCCGAGATGTTGTGGCAGCTGACACACTGACCACCGAGGAATAGGTCCATGCCTTGCTGTTCGAGGCTACTTTCGGCAGGCATGACAGCTGTCTGTTGCTGCTCGGTCAGCCAGTCGGCATAGTCGTCCGGGGTCAAAGCGATGACCCTGGCTCGCATCTTGGCATGGGACAGGCCGCAAAACTCCGCGCACTGTCCCCAGTATTCTCCAGGGTCATCGGCCTGCAAAAGCAGAAGGGTGTCCTGGCCGGGGACGAGGTATCGCTTCCCGTTCAGCTTGGGGATCCAGTAATTGTGAATCACGTCATCCGATGACATGTCCAGGCAGATTTCGGTGTCGGTTGGCATCACCAGAACGTTGGCGGTGGTGAAGCCGTCGTCTGGGTAGCTGTACTCAAACCACCACTGGTGGCCGGTGACTTCGATGTGCAGAGCATCATCGGCACATGATGTGTACTTGAAGATACGATCGACCGTCGGTACGGCGATAGAAGCGAGGATGAGCACCGGGATCACCGTCCAGATGACCTCAAGCCTGGCGTTCCCTTCGATCTGTTTTGGTTCGGGAGTGCGGTCGCCTCGATCGCGAAATCGGATCGCGGCATACAGCAGGCCACCCGTCACCAAGATAAAAATGACCGTAGCTATGTAAAGCGTCAGCCTGAAGAGTCCGTCGATGTCTTCGGCGATCGGTCCCTGTGGATCGAGTGAATCCATCGGAGCGCCGGTCGCACAAGCGGCAAACAGGATCGATGCGATTGCGATTCCGATCCAACCGCGGCGGCGTGTCACAGTGCCTGAGCCTCTCCATCTACGGACGTTTGCGGACCGAGGCTAGTCGCTCGGAACGTAGGTATGTTACGAGCCGAAGCGGCTTCGACCAAGTTACAGGTAGGGGAACTTTCCAGTTACCGAGTTGCGTTTATGACGAACTCCGGGGCAGGATTGATATGGGCTACCTCATCGATGACGACGGTCGGGACCGTTTCGTTTCCATTGGCGACCGAGCGGACGAACGCTGCCCCATCCGGGTCGTCCCAGATATTGACGTTGTCGTACCTAACGTCAGCCTCGTCCAGGGTCCGAATGAGCCTTGTGCAGAACGGGCAACCCGGACGCCAATACACGACGGGGGTGGTGGATTGCATGGCACTCCTTGGAAGATCGCCGGACGGTCGCTGGTACCGGTGGTAGGGGTATCCTACGATCAGCGACCGAGGAACCGACATCACCGCGCTAACTGAACACGTTTCGAAGCCTTCCCGAAGCGCCACCATGAAGGCCTACGTTGCCATCACAAAACCGCGGATCATCGAACTCCTACTCATCACGACTATTCCACCAATGGTGCTGGCCAATAATGGATGGCCGGGCTGGTGGTTGGTGATCGCGACGTTGATCGGTGGGACACTTTCTGCAGGCGGCGCCAATGTCTTGAACAACTACATCGACAGCGATATCGATGTAGTCATGGAGCGAACTCAGGGGCGACCCCTGCCCAAAGCGGCCATTCCCCCTGAGCATGCGCTCCGCTTCGGGATCATCCTCGGGGCGGCCGGGTTTCTCTGGTTGTGGGCCTTTACGAACCTGCTGGCAGCCTCCATATCTACGGCAGCCCTGTTGTTCTACGTTTTCGTCTACACGATGTATCTCAAACGTTCGTCCCGCCAGAACATTGTCATTGGCGGGGCAGCTGGTTCCGCCCCGGTGCTGGTCGGCTGGGCTGCCGTCACCGGTCGGGTCGATCTGGCGGCATGGATCATGTTTGCGATCGTGTTTTACTGGACGCCGCCCCATTTCTGGGCTCTGGCCATCAAGTACAAAGACGACTACGCCAAGGCTGACGTCCCGATGCTGCCCGTCGTTGCGAGTGAACGCCATACGTCGCTCCAGATTCTCTGGTACACCGCGATGCTGGTCCTCGTCTCTCTCAGCCTGGTGTTCGTCACAAGCCTCTCGTGGATCTACTTGCTGAGTGCGATCGTCTTCGGAATCTGGATGCTGCGCGACGCCTACCGGCTCTACAAAGATCCCACGACGGCAATGGTTCTCTTCAAGACGTCGATCATTTATCTGGCGCTGGTGTTCGACGCCATCTGGGTGGATGTGGTGCTGCTGTAGGTAGCCGGTTGACGGGCCGCCCACACAGCGAAGCCTGCCACGGCTAGAGAACAGCCAGCCAGCACGACATGCACGGCTTTGAACGCGATGGACGCTTCTCCCGCCAAAACGCTGACGGCCGACGGAATCCACACGCCGATGCTGAACACCAGATAAACCAAGGCAGTTGGCAGGCTCCAACCGCTCGGCGACCCGGTCCGCCACATGAGCATCGCCAAGAACAAGAACGTAGTGCCAAGGGCGACCGAACCGCCGATCCGGAGCCAGCTGAACGGATTTGAACTCTCAGGCCCTGTCAAAAGGGCAATCCGGCTGCCCCAAACGAGCAGCGACCATCCGCCGGCCAGGGCGAAGGCGCCAAGAGTCAATTGGTGAGCGGGTCGGTTTTTGAAGATGATCTGTCCAGGTTCGGGAGCGGGGGAGGTTATCTCGTCTGAGGGCTGACACCAATCCGGGAAAGCACGAAGTACGCAGTTTCGTTCGCGAAACTGCAATGCACTGGTTGTGTCGCACCCCTTGCGTGGCACGTTCTGCGCAGTTTCGTTTGCGAAACTGCATTGCGACGCAAGCGTCGCTCGTTTTGCGCAGTTTCGTTTGCGAAACTGCATTGCGACGCAAGCGTGGCCCGTTTTGCGCAGTTTCGTTTGCGAAACTGCATTGCGACGCAAGCGTCGCACGTACTGCGGGTCAGTCGGTAACCTGTCGGGATGCTCGCCGAGTTCACATACCGTCCGATCCCTCTTTACGAACTCGGCCCGCTCACGTTGTCGCTCCACGGTGTTTTTGCCGCCCTCGGGTTCCTGGCGGGTTCCTGGCTGTCGGTCGAGTTGGCCGCCCGGCGTGGATATGACCGCGACGCCTATCTCTCAATGTTCAACTGGGCGCTGGTTGGCGCCATCTTCGGGGCCAGGTATTTGACGGTTGGTGCCCAAATTGCCGAAGGGGCCTCGTTCGCACAGGTAATTTCGCCCCTAGGTAACTTTTCAATCCTCGGGGGAATGCTTGGAGGCATCCTGGGAGCGGCGGTGCGGGCCAGGCGTCTCAACCAGCCCTGGTGGGCGCTGGTCGACACGGCGTCCTACGGGTTGGCCGTGGGAACCATTGTGGGTCGGCTCGGCGACCTGGCCATCGCCGAACACCTCGGAGCGGCGACTGACTTTTTTCTCGGGTATGCCGTCAAGTCCGGTTACGACCTCGCACCTCAACACACCGCCCTCGAGTGCGGAACGCTCGGAACGGTTGTTCCAGAAATCACCTGTGGTGTCTATCACCCGACCTGGCTCTACGACCTCCTCGGCGCGCTGGTGCTGCTCGGTTTCCTCGCCTGGATCAATCGGATCTGGAAGAAGCGTCATTACGGTCAGCTCTTTTCGGTATGGGTCATTTGGTATGGAGCGCAACGGTTCCTCATCGACTTCACCCGTCAGGTTCCTGTCGAGCAAGGCATCGATGCTTCCCGGTCCGCAGATGCACTGCTTGGTCCATTCACGTGGTCGCAGTGGTCGGCCATCGGGATGGTGGTGATCGGCTTTGGATTGATCCGCCTCCAGGCCCGAACGCAGCTTGTCGTATCACCCGAACATGACAAACGGCTGGCGGGCACCGCCGGTACGCCATTGCAGGACGATGCTCCGGTCGTGTAGCGTCCTGGCTATGAATCGGTCGGATGGTTCGCTTGGACACATCGCGTGTTTCCGCGACTCCGACCGCTGATTGCTATGACGAGGAGTCATCGGCCCGGAGTGTGATCCCTCCGGGCTGATCCGTGTGTAAGGACCCACCTATGGGACGCAAGATCGACCGGACGTCTGAAGAGAACACCGTGGTGGCGGTGGGTCCTGTGATGTTCGGGGCCGACCATTTTCCTGTGATCGCCGGTCCCTGCGCCGTGGAGTCGGAAAGCCAAATTGGGGTGATCGCCGACGCCGTCGCCCTGTCCGGGGCGAGTGCACTTCGGGCTGCGGTGGTACCAACCGGCGCTTCGGCGTATTCGTTTTCGGGTCGGGGCGCCGAAGGCATCGCCTGGCTCGTCGAAGCTGGCAAACGCGTTGGTCTTCCGGTTATCACGCAGGTCAATGAACCCCAGCACGTCGAAGACTGGGCTGAGTTGGTCGACATGGTTGAGATCGGGTCGTCGAACATGCAGAACTTCGAATTACTCCGAATCGTAGGTCAATCCCGGGTTCCTGTCCTTCTGAAGCGAGCCAGTTCGGCGACAATAGATGAGTGGCTCTGGGCCGCAGAATATGTCCTCGCCGAAGGTAATGACCAGGTCGTCCTCGTGGAACGGGGGATTCGTACTTTCGGCGAGTCGCCAACTCTTGATCTCACATCAGTGGCGATCGTGAAAGAGCGTTCGCATCTACCCGTTCTGGCACTCCCGTCGCATGCGGTCGCGTCACGCAGCCTGGTGTCGAAGCTGACGCTGGCCGCCCACGGAGTGGGAGCTGATGGTGTCATCGTCGAAGTGCACCCTCAACCGGACTCTGCGTTGGCCAATCCGGAGAACCAGATCGACTTCACCGATTTCGCTGAGCTCATGCATGAACTCGGCGTGACCCGCCTCCGCACCGGAATTGATGCCATCGACTACGAACTGGTGGAACTGTTGGCCAGACGTCAACGGCTCGCCTTGCAGATCGGGCAGGTAAAAGCCGAGAGCGGTGCCCCGGTCCGCTCGCCTGAGCGCGAAGCCGAACTCCTCGAGCGGGTGCGGCAACAAGCTGCCGAGCTCGACTACGCAGAAGACATCGCTCAGGACATCTATGGGCTCATCCTGGAGGCCTCGCGGCGCGCACAGGAGAAGCTTCGTAACGAGGAACGAAGCTAAATAGCCAACCAGGTGAGATATCCGAAATAGACCGCCAGGAGTGCCACACCTTCTGACCGCACCAGCCGGTTCCCGGTGTTCAAGAGTATCCCTGCCAGGGCGGCAACTCCTACCATCACCAGAATCGAGCTACGCACCGGATCGTCTGCGACTCCTGGTCGAATGAGACCGACCCCGGCTCCCACGACCAGCGAGTTGAATAGGTTGGATCCGAGCAGATTGCCGACTACCAGGGCGTTGTGCCGTTGGCGAGCGGCAGCGATGGCTGTGGCTAGTTCAGGAAGTGATGTTCCGATTGCCACCACGGTAAGGCCGATGAATCCTTCCGAAACGCCCAGTATCGCGGCGATGTCGAGAGCTCCCGTCGCCAGCAGTTGAGCGCCCGCCAGCATGATACTGAGCGTTATGGCCCCAGCCAGCAGCTCCTTAGGAACCCTGATGTCGCCGGCCAGGTCGATGTCTTCGTCGGCCTCGCCGGTGGACCATCGGGTAAGCAGGTAGCCCGCCAACGCGGCTCCAGCGAGCAGAATCGCTCCTTCAGTGCGGTTGAGTCCGCCGTCCCACATGAACGCACCGAACAGGACGACGGCCACCAGCATGAGGGCGCCTTCGCGTCGCAGGATGGTCCGTTGATCGACGATGGCACTCACGAGCACACTTGCGCCCAGGACGAGGGTCACGTTGGCGATGTTGGATCCGGCGATATTGCCGAAGGCCAGGTCGAAACTCTTTCCGCCACCGACGACCGAAACGATGAACTCAGGTGCCGACGTACCCATACCAACGACAACAGCCCCGATGAGGATCTGGGACATGCCCCACGCCTTCGCCAATCGGGCAGCGGCTGTTACGAAACGGTCGGCTGCCACGGTGAGCAAGAAGAGGCCGATAACGACCAGGATGACGGCGGTGAGCATGTGCGGCGAGAGCTTACTGGTTTTCTAGATCAGCGCTTTGAGTCTCGCCAGGCCAGCCAATCGGACAGTCCCGGCGTGTCGAGGGCCGTCCCGTCCCAACCCAACGTGAATTCACTAACGCCTGCCACTACGAGGTCGTCGGCTAGATCGATGTGCTCAGGCTTCATCATGCCCCAACCGGTCGACTTACGAATCTCGTCCGGGTCCCGACCGGACTTGGCGCACCACTCGTCGAGGACGGAGATCTTGTGTTTGATGGTTTCCAGATCCCCGAACCCGTGCCATACGTCAGCATGCTCGGAGACGATTCGGAGCGTCACCTTTTCACCGCCACCCCCGATGAGGATCGGAATCTTGCGGGTCGGGGCCGGGTTGAGCTTGGTCCAGCGCTCCCGAATGATGGGCAGATCGCGGTCTAGAGCCCGCAGTCGACCTCCGGCTGTGCCGAACTCATACCCGTACTCGTCGTAATCGCGCTCAAACCAACCAGAGCCGATCCCGAAAATGAGCCGGCCATTCGAAGCGTGATCAACCGTCCGGGCCATATCGGCGAGGAGATTGGGGTTCCGGTACGAATTGCAGGTGACGAGCGCACCGATCTCGATGTTTTTGGTGACCTCCGCCCATGATGCCAGCATGGTCCAGCACTCGAAGTGCATGCCGTCTGCGTCGCCGAATAGCGGATAGAAGTGGTCCCAGTTGTAAGCAATGTCGACGCCCATTTCGTCCGCCTGGACCACGGCATCTCGAAGTGCCGAGTACTCGGCTTGCTGAGGTTGAAGCTGGACGGCGATACGGATTTGGTGGTTCACGACGAATCCTTCGAGCTGGCGAACACCGAAACTATCAGACTTCGGGTTTAGACTGGAAGGGCGTCGCCGATGCGACCTGACTCACGCTGGCGAAGCGCCACGTGAACCCTCAGGATCTCCAGCATCTGGGCCAGAGTCTTGGCAGACCGCACTTCCGTTTCGGCGAAGAACGCTTCAACGTCAGCAGCAACCTCGGGATACGAGAGCGACGGCAAGCCATCGAATAGGTGCCGGACGGTCACCTGGGGATAGGCCGCGAGGATGTCGTTCCAACCGCTACGGACCATCTTCCAAACTTCCGGACCCGACTCCCGATTACTGAGCATGCGCGCCACAACCCAGGCGGCGTCCTGACCTCGGATCGTCTCGTCGAACGTCCAGTCGAACACCTGCTTCACAAACCGCTCGTCGTCGAAAGAGCACAGAGCCTGAAGATATCGTTGACGAAGCTGGGGGGTTGGGGCGTCGTCGTAGGCTTCGCGCAAGCGAACGAAGTCTTTATCTGTGCCGTGGGCAGCCAGGACAAACAGGGATGCCTGACCAACCACCGGATCAACAGAGGCTGGGTCGTCGAGGAGCTGTTCAGCAAATGGGCGGGCCATCGCAACTGTTTCGGGGTCATTCCCGAGGTTACCCATTGCTCGAATCAGGTCGCCACGGAGCAGATTGTTTAGGTCGGTTTCGCCGTCGATCGGCTCCCAGCCGACCTCGCTGGCCCGCTTCGCCACGATCGACCGGACGCGTTTCTCGAATCCGGGCAGTTGCTCGTTTGAAATGATGTCCTTGATTTCCTTGAGCCCACCGAGGAGGAGCTGCCAGACGGCTTGTTGGGTCTCATTGCGGTAATGGTCGCAAAGCTCTAGGTAGGCGGCGGCGTGATTCTGGCCGGCTACGACGGTGGCCCGGACGTCGTCGAGGAGCGTGAGCCGTTCGAGGGGTTCGAGGCTTTCAATGTCGCCCATCAGGGCGTGGAGTTCCCGATCCGGATAGTTGACCCGGTAGAAGCCATGCCCACCGCCGTTGCCGAGTACCCAGTCGACCGGGCCAGGAAACTCAACGATGGCCGAGTCCGATTCGAGCAGGAACTTCTGTGTAACGACTTCGCCGTCGATCGAAGCTTTGATTTGCATCGGGACTGACCAGAGTGATGTGTCGGTTTCGTCGGCTTGGAGCAGCATGCGCCGCTGGCTGAGGTGGACCCGGTTTCCGTCGATGTTGACGTCGATGAGCGGATGGCCAGGTTGGAGAATCCAGGTGTTCATGATGTCACCAACCGGCATTCCTGAGGCGCGATCGAGGGCTGCCCAAAGATCGTTGGTCACCGTGTTGCCGTACGAGTGGGTTCGGAGGTAGTCGGCAACGCCCAGTCGGAAATGGTCGCCGCCGAGAAACTGTTCGATCATGCGTAAGACTGCCGAGCCCTTGCCATAGGTCAGCGCATCAAACATCTCGTTGGCTTCGTCAGGCGAAGCAACCGGGAATTCGACAGACCGGCTTTCTGCCAGAGCATCGATGGTTAATGCGTCGGATCGTTCGGCCCCGGGGTCGGCAGCGAACGCCATCCATCGTTCCCAATCGGGATGCATTGCTTCTGTGGTCTTCATCTCCATGAGTGAAGCGAAGGCTTCGTTCAGCCAGATTCCTTCCCACCAACGCATCGTGACAAGGTCGCCGAACCACATATGGGCGAGTTCGTGGGCGATGACATCGACGACCCGGCGCTGTTCGGCGAGGGAGGTGGTGTCGCGGTCGAGCAGCAGGGCGGTTTCGCGATAAATAATCGCCCCAAGGTTCTCCATTGCTCCGAAGGCGAAGTCGGGCACGGCTATGAAGTCGACCTTGTCGCCCGGGTAGGGGATCCCGTAGTAATTGCTGAGCCACCGCAGGCAGAATACGCCAGCCTCGCTCGCGAAATCGGTCAGATAACCCTTGCCGATAGGGGCGATAACCCGAAAAGGCACCCCATCAACGTCGATCGGATCAGTTGCTTCAAGGGGTCCGACGACGAAGGCAACGATGTACGTTGACATGATCATCGTGTCGGCGAATTGCACGGTGGTGGTGCCGTCTCCGTTGTCGTGGCGGCCCGCCTCCGCTCCGTTGGATACGGCCAGGAGGTCGCTCGGTACGGTGAGAGAGATGGAGAAGACAGCTTTGAGGTCGGGTTCGTCCCAGCACGGGAACGCCCGCCTGGCATCGGTGGCTTCAAACTGGGTCGTCGCAATGGTCTGCTCGTTGCCGTCGACGTCGGTGAAACTGGCGCGATAGAAGCCGCGCAGCTCATCGTTGAGGATCCCGGCGAACTCGAGATCGAGATTCCATCGTCCCTGCGCCAACGTTGCAGATGTGGTCAACGTAAGACGCTCGGTCTCTTCATCGGTGACGATGTGTGCGCTTACCGATGCTCCGGCGTCGTTTGAGAAGGTGGCGCTTGATATGGCCAACTCCGCAGCGTTCAGGATCACGGTCGACGTGGCCTCGTGAACGTCGATGGCGATGATGGTCGACCCCACGAACGTGTGATGTTCGAGGTCGGGGGTGAGCGAGATTTCGTAGCGGCTCGGGGTGACGTGCCGCGGCAGGCGATAGGGGTTGTCTGTCACAGTGATGGCCTCCGTTACTGCTGAATGGCGGCCAATGTTATAAGCGAGCGAGACCGTTGCAAAAAGCTTGCTTAGGCATCATACGATCCGGCTGTCACATCGCCGCCTTCGCCGGTCCAGTTGGTATGAAAGTGCTCACCGCGATCGCGGTCGACCCGTTCATATGTGTGGGCGCCAAAGTAATCGCGTTGCGCCTGGATCAAATTGGCAGGAAGGCGGTCGGACCGATACGAATCGTAGAATGCCAGGGCTGATGAGTACGCCGGAACCGGGATCCCCCAGTGGACGGCCTGCGCCACCACATCCCTCCAGGATGCCTGGGAAGTGTCAATGGCGTTTTGAAAGAACGGGGCCAGGAGGAGCGAGGCAAGGTCTGGGTCGGCTGCGAATGCTCCCGTAATGTCATCGAGGAACGCAGCCCGAATAATGCAGCCTTCCCGCCACAGCCCGGCGATCCGCCCATAGTCCAGTGTCCAGTCGAATTCAGCTGCGGCAGCTTTGAGCAGCATGAATCCCTGGGCGTACGAGACGATCTTCGAAGCGTATAGGGCTGCTTCGATCGCTTGGGCAAACCCGTCAGGTGCCTCAGCAGGGACCGGGGTGGGGCCGGAGAGAATGTTTGCCGCAGAGACACGTTCGTCTTTGAGGGCAGACACAATCCGGGCGAAGACGGCTTCGGCCACCAAAGTAACGGGCATGCCAAGGTCAAGCGCCGAGATTGCCGTCCATTTGCCGGTTCCCTTTTGCCCGGCGGCGTCAAGGATCCGCTCCACCAGGGGAGTGCCATCTGTGTCGCGGGTAGCAAGAATGTCAGCGGTGATGTCAATGAGAAAGGAATCGAGGCGGCCGGTCGACCACTCGGCGAACACACTTGCCATCGCATCGTGGGTCATCGCAAGTCCGGCCAGCATCAGGTGATAGGCCTCGGCGATGACCTGCATGTCGCCATATTCGATTCCGTTGTGCACCATCTTCACGTAATGGCCGGCACCGTCGGACCCGACCCAGTCGCAGGTTGGGGTTCCGTCGCTGACTTTGGCTGCGATCGACTGAAAGAGGTCCTTGATCAGCGGCCAGGCAGGCGCTGAACCACCCGGCATGAGGGATGGTCCGAAGCGGGCTCCCTCTTCGCCACCTGAAACACCCATGCCGACGTACAAGAGCCCGGCAGCCTCGACTCGCTTGGTACGCCGAATCGTGTCCTGGAAGTTCGAGTTGCCGCCGTCGATGATGATGTCGCCCTCGTCGAGCAGTGGCAGCAGCTGATCGATGGAAGAATCGACCGGAGCGCCAGCCTTGATCATGAGCATCACCCGTTTTGGTTTGCTCAACGAGGCAACGAGCTCTTCGAGACTGTGAGTCCCGACGACGTCGGTGCTAGACGCCGGCCCCGCCAGAAAGTCGTCGACCTTCGAGGTCGTCCGGTTGAATACAGCCACGGTATATCCGTGATCGTCCATGTTAAGGACGAGGTTCTGACCCATGACGGCCAGGCCGATCAGTCCGATATCAGCGGTTGAACTCACGTTGCCCCCTTGGCGGATTTCCTGGCCTAGCGTACCCGTCTAATGTCTGGCCGATGGACGCTCTCGGAATCGACATTGGAGGATCCGGCATCAAAGGAGCCCCGGTTGACACCGTCACCGGGTCTTTGAAGGCTGGCCGGCACCGCATTCCCACGCCCCAGCCGTCAACGCCTGCGGCAGTGATCGCTACGACAGCCGAAGTTGTGGAGTTCTTCGCGTGGGACGGGCCGATCGGGGTCACGTTCCCGTCGGTGATTCAAGGCGGGATTGTAAAATCGGCAGCCAACGTCGATCAGGCGTGGATCGGGGCGCCTGGGCGCCAACTATTGCAAGAGGCTCTCGGTCGACCGGTAGCGTTATTGAACGACGCTGACGCGGCTGGCCTGGCCGAGATGCGGTTTGGGTCGGGCCGTGGAGTTGACGGCGTTGTGGTGATGCTGACGTTCGGCACAGGTATCGGGTCCGGTTTGTTCCTCGATGGAGTTCTGGTCCCGAACATGGAGTTGGGACATCTCGAAATGCATGGGATGGATGCGGAGCATTATGCGGCTGGCCGACTCCAGGAAGACGACGGGTTGTCGTATCACGTGTGGGGCGATCGGGTCAACGAATACCTCAACTACATCCACCGTCTGGTGTGGCCCGATCTCATCATCATTGGTGGAGGTATATCCAAAGAGTGGGATGAGTGGTCGGAGCGCCTGTCGGTGCCAACCCGGGTCGTGCCTGCCTTACTGCGCAACGAAGCCGGCATCGTTGGAGCGGCCGTCGCCGCCGTTGCGTGAAGCTGGCTACACCACAAACTCGACGAAGCGACTCATATCGGCAGGGTGGAGGCGTGCCTGGACGACCGTGCCGTTCTCATCGTGGTCGGCGCTGATGACCGTTCCTTCGCGGTGAATAGCTGCGACGAGATCGGCCCGCCCGTACGGAATCGACAGCTTGACCTCTTCGTACTGATCGGCGAGGCGTCGCGTGATCGTGTCGCCGAGCGCCTCCACGCCGTCGCCAGTAAGGGCTGAAACGAAAACGGCGTCGGGGTAGACGCGCCGCAGTCGCTCGACGGCTACCGGGTCAGCCAGGTCGGTCTTGTTGAAAACGAGTTGTTCGTCGATCTTGGCGGCCCCGATCTCCGTCAGGACTTCCCGAACGGCGACGATTTGCGACTCGGCGGACGGATCCGAACTGTCGACGACATGGAGCATCAGGCTGGCGTCGTTGATCTCCTCAAGAGTTGACCGGAATGCCTCTACCAGCATGTGTGGCAACCGTCGCACGAACCCGACCGTGTCCGACATGAGGATGTCCTCGCCTGACGGCAGGTGAGCTTTACGTACGGTCGATCCGAGCGTCGAGAAGAGGCGATTCTCGGTGAGTACGCCGGCGTCGGTCACCTGGTTGAGCAGCGTCGATTTGCCGGCGTTGGTGTATCCGACGAGGGCGACGAGCGGAGTATGTGAAGACCGACGGGCCTTTCGCTGTGTGTCGCGAGAACTGCTGAGTCCTTTGATCTGTTTTTCGAGCCTGGCGACTCGTGAGTAGATCCGGCGCCGGTCAGTCTCGAGGCGGGTTTCCCCCGGACCACGTGAACCGATTCCTCCCAGCCCAAAACCCTGGCGGCTGAGTTCGGTGCCTTTGCCGCGCAGACGGGGAAGGTGGTATTTCAACAGGGCCAGTTCGACCTGCAGCATGCCCTCGTTGGACGTGGCATGTTGAGCGAAGATATCGAGGATTACCGCGATACGGTCGACAACGTCGCAATGAAAGATCTTGGCGAGGTTGCGTTGTTGAACGGGTGTGAGGTCGTTATCGAAAACCACCACATCTATGTCGAGAGCCTTCGTTATCGCGGCAAGCTCCTCGGCCTGGCCCTTGCCGATGAAGCGACCCGGATCGGGCTTGTCTCTTTTGAGCAGCTCGGCATCAACCGGATCCGATCCGGCGGTCTCGGTGAGCAGAGCTAGTTCGTCGAGGGAACGAGTGGCATCGTCAACGGAATTCCCGAAGAACACCACCCCGACCAAGAACGCTTTCTGAACGTCGACATCGAGGTCGGTGACGGTGGCGGTGAGACGGCGGCGTTGCCTGCCCTCAGAGGTCATGCGGTTCTCCGGTAGTTTTCCATGACGGTACCTGGAACCGCCGCGTATACGCGGGGGAATTTCGCCTACAGATAATTACCCGAGTCACCGTTTGGGTCGTTCCCGGTACTGTCTTGCTCGGCGATGATCTGTGATTCGCGAACCGCAATGACAAGTTCGCCGGTCTCGGGGAGCAAGAATCGCCAGGCTCCAGTGGAAACCGCCCAGAACTGATGACCAGTCAGAATGTCCGTGAGAGCCAAAGCGTCGTTGTCGTTCTCGGAAGTGATCGGGACGAGCAACCCCGATCGGGTTGACTCTTCTTTGGCTCGGCCGACTCTCCAGCCCGACATGACGGTGAACTTGCTCATTGGTTTCTCTGGTTTGGTGATAGGTCTGGTGGTTTCGTCTTGTGATTGGCGGAGGCGGACGGGAATCGAACCCGCCGGGGACCTTTCGATCCCCCATCGGTTTTGAAGACCGTGGGACCCACCAGGCGTCCAGTCGCCTCCAGGCGGCAGGCTAGTAGGAAACGTACGCACTGCATCCGCAGGCCGCTACCGTTGTGGCCAACGTTCAAGTCATTTCTAAGGGACAGCGTGGCGGCATCGTTTGGGCAGTTAGTCAAAGAACAACGTATTGAGATGGGCTTGACTCAACAGCGCCTTGCTGACCTGGTCGGACGAAGTCCCTCGACAGTGCGATCCTGGGAACGCGATCGCGCCACGCCGAACGATGAGGTTGTTATTGCCTCGTTGGCAGACGTTTTGGGTATCGGAGCGGGGATCCTTTCCGAGTTGGCCGGCGTCGAGTTTTCTGAGGCACCGTCGGATAGAGGTTCTTCAGCCGAGGCAACGGAGGCGATGGGTCCTATCTCTTCGTCGCTGCAAGAGTCCACTTTCGAGCCAGTCTCAGTGATTGAGCCTGAGCTACACACTGCCCCGGTGCCGTCATCAGATGAAACGCCATTCTCGGTAGATGAGCTTTCGGTAGATGAGCCTGTCGCCGTCGAACCCCTGCACCCGACGGCCGTCCCTTTTTCGCGTTCGGGCAGCGACTGGGGGCCCGATCCAGGTGGACGTACCGCGGCTCCTGTCGACGAACCCCGTACCGCTGGGCCGATGAAAGCGTCCGAACCAGCTAAACCCTATGTCCTGCACACTGACCGGAGCTCAGATAGTCCGGGACCCGAGAGGGTCGAATCCGCTCGGGGGACCCTTTTCGGAGACGAGCCACCTGAGCCCAAAGAGCCACCGGCCGACTGGGATGCCGAAATCGACCTGGACGAGATGCAAGACCCGAATGAGGAAGAGCCGGAGCCCATGGACCATGTCGATGACGATGGGATCGCCGATCCAGCGGTGGGGGCTGCACCCGAGATGGCGCTGGCAGGTGTGATGGCCGAACCAGGTTTCGACGGCGCCTGGGACGATGAGCCCACGCAGATTTTGATGGCGTCGGCCCCGGCCGAGGAGCGACTCCTCGGGGTGGCGACCGCCACGGTTGTCGAGTTCGTGGCAGAGCCGCGAGCGCGTCTCGAACCAATACCGGAAGTTGCACTCGATGTAGACGCCACAGAGGTGATCAGCCGTGCTCCTTTGGTTGACCCATTGCCCACCGTAGAGGCCGTGCCCCAAACAATGGCCCCGGTCGCGGCGGCGCGACCGGTCGCTCGTAGCGCTCAGCCACGAACCCAGACGATGGAAACGGGTCGGCCCATCGGGCCAAACTCGTATCTCGAGGATCCCCATGAGATCCGTGGATACCGGATCCGGGCAGGGCTGACAGCTGCTGCCATGATTGCCATGTTGATCGTTGCCCGATGGGCATGGAGCGGTTTCCGTGAGCAGCTCAGCGGCATTCTCGATACGCTCACTACGGGTTTCTAGGGCTCCCCAACCGGCCGTCGCATAAGTAAGAGGCCCTTGCCGGAGCAAGAGCCTCTTTACTTCCCCCCCATTTTCCCCAGATTGCCTGAACGGACGCTTCCCCCCGGTGCGCCGATCCAGAGAATCCGTCTCGCCCGCAATGGGCTGACGTCTGGTTCTGAGAAACGGTCGAAACTGAATCTCACCCTCTTTATACCGCGGCCCACTTAACGACCCCTTAATGGCACGTGGCGTGGTCGGGCTAGATGGACTGCAGCAGCAGGGTGGCTCCCGCCAAACCGGAAACGGCGATGATGGCCCTACGGAGTCTGGGACCGGACGCGAACTGGCGGACGTAGGAAGAGATCAGGAAGCCACCGATGAGTGGGAGAGCGAGCGTCGCGGCGATCCTGACATCCAGGGCAGTCGTTCGACCGGTGAAGCCGAGCACGACCAGGTTGAACGATTGCCCGACGATGAAGATGGTCGAAAGTGTGGAGCGGGTCGTCGGGCCTTCTGTTCCTGCAAACAGGAGGGCGATTGGTGGCCCTCCGACGCCGGTCACGATCCCGCTCGCGCCGCTGAACACGCCGACGGCCGTCTCTATTTGGGGGTTTCTGGGGAGTGACCACTTCGACCAGAGCAGCGCCGCGGCACCTACAACCACGGAGCCGATGACAATGCTGCCAGTTCGTTCTGTCAAAAAGCCGAGGAGCCACACGCCAATGAGGGCGCCGATCGTACGGCCCACCAGGATCCATCGAACGCCGCCAAAGTCGATCGACCGGTGCTCACGGATCGCCATGCCGGTGGCCAGCGTGAGCGACAGCATGATTACGGGGATGGGCGTGAGAATCGGGTCGAGCAGGGTGAGGAACGGCACTGATAAGGCCGCGAACCCAAAACCGATGGTTCCCTGGAGCAGCCCCGCTACGAGGGTGATTCCTGCAGCGACGATCATGATGGTTACGTCTGGCATCGATCCCCCTATTTCCTATCGGCCAAGCAGTCTGGCACCAAAGAAAAAAACTCCCTCATTTATACGGGTTTTGTGGTTGACTGTGCCTACCAGAGAAAGGAGGTGGTCCTAGTTGGGTAATTCTTATTGGACACTGGAGGTGGCCGAGCGCTAGCGCGACGGCCAAGTCGCGACTGCGACTTCCACTCGGACCACCGAGGTTCTCGGTTCGCATGAAGGTCCACATGCGGCCCTCGTATTGAGGGAAGAATCGATTACTTTCAAGATGAGCGGAAGCCTTCGGGCTTCCGCTCATCCAGTTAATGCTGTTGTCAATATCCTGGTTCTCGATTGTGGTGAGGGCCGCACTAGGGTTTCGGGTCTCATGCAAGCGCAGATCGGCGATATCACCCTCGAATACGACACGTTTGGATCACCAGACGATCCGACCATCCTGTTGGTCATGGGTTTGGCCACCCAGATGATCGCCTGGCAACCAGCGTTCTGTCAGATGCTCGCCGACCATGGTTTTCAGGTTGTCCGATTCGATAACCGTGACATCGGCCTCAGCACGAAACACGATGGAGTCCCGTCGGGTATCGACGGCTTACCCTCAGCTTTCAAGCTGCGCATCACCGGAAAGGCGCCCTATTACCTGTCTGACCTCGCCAACGACGCTTTTGGTCTACTTGACTTCCTCGGCACCGGGCCCGCCCACGTAGTCGGGGTGTCGATGGGTGGAATGATCGTTCAACAGATGGCGATCAGCCACCCGGAGCGCCTGCTGTCGATGACCTCGATCATGTCGACGACAGGGTCGATGTTCGTGGGACACTCGAAACTTGATGCGATGAAGATGATGTTCCGTCCGGAAGCCAAGGGGCGAGAGGAAGCGATCGCCGGAAGTGTTAACGCTCGCAGGATCATCAGCCCGCATCATTTCGACCTGGGTGAGGCGAGGCGTTGGGCTGAGGCAGCCTTTGATCGTTCGCACTATCCCGAAGGCAGCGGACGGCAACTGGCCGCAATTTTTGCCTCTGGCAACCGGACGAAGGCGCTGCAGTTGGTGACGGTGCCGACCCTGGTGATACACGGTGAGATCGATCCGTTAGTCAACATTTCTGGAGGGCGGGCAACCGCCAAGGCGATTTCGGGTTCGACGTTCAAGTCGTATCCAACGATGGGTCACGATCTTCCCGAGCCGTTGTGGCCAGACTTCGTGGCTGACATCACCACCCACGCCAAGCGCGCCACCGCCCAAGCAATAGCCTGAACCCTGGGTTCCAGCCACAACCCTGGGTTAAACCCTGGGTTCCAGTGCGCGGAAACCGATAGTTGGGGCCCTAAGAACGGGCTCGCTCGGGTTACGGGCCGGCGATATCTGCGACGATCGCGCCGAGCGAGCGAACCAGATCGGCGGGGGCGAGTGACACCTGAAGGCCCCGGCGCCCGGCCGAAACGTAGACCGCCGGTAGATCTGTAACGGTTTCGTCAACCGCCATGGGGAGCCGCTTTTTCTGCCCGAAGGGTGATATTCCGCCAACGACGTAGCCGGTCGCCCGCTCTGCCTCCGATGCCTCAGCCATGACGGCTTTCTTGCCGCCGAGTGCTCGAGCGAGCCCTTTGAGACTCAGGCTTCCGGACACGGGAACGATCGCCACGACCAGCTCGCTATCGACTGAGGCGACGAGGGTCTTGAAAACCGTTTCGGGAGGAACCCCGATTTCGTCGGCAACCGCTTCGCCGTAGCTGCGGTCGAGATCGTCGCCGACGGAGACCTCGTAGTGATGCAATTGGTAGGCCACTTTGAGTCGGTCGAGCTGAGTTGTGGCGGGCGTTGCGGACATGGTCGTATTGTCGCGTATCAGCCGACGCTTGTGTCGCGGATGGGCGACCCAGTTGTCGAGCGCCAGCCGCCAACCTGGGGCTGGCGCGCCCATAATCGGGCGCTGGAACCCAGGGTTCAATGTACCGTTCAACCCTGGGTTCGGGGAGGGGGAGGGGAATGGTGGCAGGGCGTGTACGGTTGGGAAGATCATGAGTGACCAAGGCGAGCTGATTTATGTAGTTGATCCGATGTGTTCCTGGTGCTGGGGTTTTGCCCCGGCCTTCCGGGCCGTCATCGATCATCACCCTGAGCTCGTCGTCAGTGTGGTGGCAGGCGGACTCCGCCCGGGTGACAACGCCGAGCCTCTCAACGATCAGATGCGCCAAACGCTTGGCCATCACTGGGAACAGGTCGAGCAAGCCACCGGCCAGCCTTTCGACCGCACGGGACTCGACCGTACCGACTGGGTGTACGACACCGAATTGGCTGATATTGCGGTCGTAACGATGCGCAACCTCGCTCCCGATCAGGTGCTCCCGTGGGTACATCATCTCCACGAGGCCTTTTATGCGAAGGCCGTCGATCTGACCGATCCCGACGTCTATCCGTCACTCCTCGCCGGGTTTGAGGTGGACTCTGAAGTTTTCATGACTGCGTTGGCGTCGCCTGAGATGAAGGCGGCCACCTGGCAAGACTTCGGACTCGCTCGCCAGCTTGGTGCCTCAGGCTTTCCGACGGTGCTAGGGGTGCGCGACGGCAAAGCCATGATGCTCACTCGCGGCTACACCGACGCCGAGACCTTCGACAAGATCATCCATCGATGGATCGAATTGACGGTTCCGGACGTCGTGCCCGGAGCTGCGTGCTCCATCGATGGGGTTTGCTGACCGTCTGAGACAGCAGTCTCACACCTGCAGCGAGCGCTCCGCCCATCCGTTTGGGATGGCACGAAACTGCGGAATTACGGAGCCGATCAATGGCCAGTTTTTGGCTCAGGGTCCCACAGGTGAACGAGTCCACAGCTGCCGCAGGCTTCGGTCTCGATGGGCCTACCAGTCATGGTCCGTCCGTCCTCGATGAGCATCCGGTACCCTTTGATGATGATGGGGTTGAGTGCGGACTTGCAATTGACGCAGACTCTGCCGCTCATTTCTAACGCTCCATTGTTCGGTGGTCACGGTCCGACGAGGCTGCGGTCGCCGCATGCCTCTACGTTGGAACGATATTAAACGAACGGGGAGGCAACCGGGCTTTTCCGCGTTCGTAGCAGACCGGACAGATGATGCTGGCCGTGCTCCCCCGAAAGGGTGGGCCGTTCGACGATTAGGGGATGAGCAGCGTTTTGCCGGTCGTCGCCCTGGCGTGGAGGGCTCGGTGGGCGTCGGCCGCTTCTTCGAGCGGCCAGGTTTGCCCGATCCTGACTTGCAGATTGCCATTGTCAATCCAGTCGAAAAGTTCGTTTGACCGACTAAGCAACTCTTCGCGTTTGGCGATGTAACTGAACAAGGTCGGACGGGTGATATACAACGAGCCATTTTGGGCGAGCACTTGCAAGTCGACCGGCGGAACCGGACCAGACGCCGCCCCGAACAATGCCATGAGACCGCGGGGCCGCAGCAGTCGGAGCCCATCGTCGAAGGTGGTTTTGCCGACTCCGTCGTACACAACATCGAGGGCCTTCGGCCCGGCGATCTCCTCGACTGCATCGGCGAAGTTGACCTCGTCATACCGGATCACATGGTCGGCGCCAGCCGCAGTGGCCAGTTGCGCCTTCTCGTCGGATGACACGGTCGTGAACACTTCGGCGCCGATCAGTTTGGCCATCTGAATCACGAGCAGTCCAACCCCGCCGGCACCGGCGTGGATCAGGCACTTGCTGTCCGGTGTCAGGGTGTAGGTGTCGCGAACCAGATAATGGGCGGTCAAACCCTGGAGCGGGATGGCGGCGGCGGTCTCCATCCCGATCCCGTCGGGGATCGGCACCAACTTTTCGGCGTCGGCGGCCACAAAATCGGCGTAGGAGCCAAGCGCGCCGGTCCAGGCGACCCGGTCGCCGACAGCGAAATCGGTGACATCGCCACCCAGTTCAATGATCGTACCGGACCCTTCGAGGCCGGGAGTCATCGGAAAATCCATCGGGTAGAGGGCCATGCGATGGTAGGTGTCAATGTAGTTGAGCCCCGCGGCAGCGATCTCGACGACCGCCTGGCCCGGCCCGGGGGTCGGATCGTCAACGGTGGTGTATTCGAGAACTTCCGGCCCGCCTGGGGCGGTTACGACGATGGCTTGCATCACGATCCTTTCTGAACGGTCCACCCGCGGCGGATCAGTTCTTCGGCGAGCGCTTCGTCCATGTATCGCTCGAGCTCCGGTCCCCAAACTATCGCCTCGGGTTCGGCCGTGTGGTCGAGCACTTCGATGACCCGGTCGCGAAGGGTTCTCGCCCAGGCTTTGCCCTTGGCGGTGGCGTGGAGCGATAACGTGCCATCTCCATTGGTCTGGTAGACGTGGGCCTCGATCTGCGGGTTGTCGGCCCGACCCTTTTCGCCGTAGATGAGCAGCACTGATCCGAGAGGGACATCCTGAATGCCCCCGGTGGCGACAAAGTCCCCTTCGAAGGCCCAGCCTCCTTGTTTGGATGGGTCGACGAAGTCGACGACCTTCGCCCAGTTCTTTCTACGCTCATCGCCGATCAGCGGCACGTCGACGCCAATCATTATTTGCGGGGTATCCATCGGTTCATCGTAGGCATACCGTTATCGTGGTTCCAGATGGCTGTGCAACTGTTCGTTACCTGTCTCGTGAATTCCTTCTTTCCTGAAGTCGGCGAAGCGACGGTCGAACTTCTCGAAGCGGCTGGCGAAACGGTCGAGTTTCCGGCGGACCAGACCTGTTGCGGCCAGCCTGCTTTCAACGTCGGGTTGCGGGACGACGCGAGGAAGATGGCCGCCCATACCCTTGATGTCCTTGACGCTACCGACGGGCCGATCGTCCTTCCGTCAGGCTCCTGTGCCGACATGATCGTCCACCACATCCCTGAGTTGATGGCCGGCGATCCCGAGCGAGCCGCTCAGGCCGAACGAGTATCGAAGCGCACGAGGGAGTTGTCACAGTTTCTCGTGGATGATCTAGGGCTCGAGACCGTTGGACCTGGCTGCGGTGATTGCACTGTTACCTATCACCCGTCTTGTCATGGTCTGCGCAACCTGAACTTGCGCTCCCAAGCCGAGGGGCTCCTCGATCATGCCGCCGGGGTAGAGCGAGTTGAGCTGCCAGACGCGGAGAATTGTTGCGGGTTCGGCGGATTGTTTTCCGTGGAAATGGCAGACGTGTCCGTGGCGATGATGGAGACGAAACTCGCCAACGTCGAAGCGTCGGGGGCGGCAGTCCTCGTGGGGGGCGATGTCAGCTGCCTCATGCATCTTGGGGGAGGTCTTCACAGACGTGGCTCTGCGGTCTCCGTTAAACACTTCGCCCAGGTCCTCGCCGGTCAACTCGAAGCCTTGGATTCAGGCGAACATGACAGCTGAACCGGTCACCTTCCTCGGGCGGGCCAAACGTGATCGGGAATCTGGGGTGGTTGCTCCGGTTAGCGAGGCCGCTCGCCGGATGTCGTCGTATCGGGAAACGGCCTCGGCAGATTTTCCCCTGATGGACCAGATGCGAGACCGGGCCAGAGAGGTCCGTCTCCATACCCTCGCTCATCTCGACCGCTACTTGGCGCAATTCGCGTCGCAGGTAGAAGCGAACGGCGGGCACGTGCATTGGGCGTCAGATGGGGACGAAGCGAACACCATCATTCGCGACATCGCGAAGGCCAACGATGTACGCACAGTCGTGAAGTCGAAATCGATGGTGACCGAGGAGATCGAACTCAACGAAGCACTTGAACATGCTGGAATATCGGTCGTCGAGACAGACCTCGGGGAGTTCATCGTTCAGTTGAGCGAAGACAAGCCGTCCCACATCATCGCGCCGGTTCTTCACAAAACGCGCTACGACATTGGTGAGTTGTTCGCAGAAAAGCTTGGGGAGCCGTACACGACGGATCCTTCTCAGCTCACCGAGATCGCCCGTACCCATCTTCGGCGCGAATTCCTCACGGCCGACATGGGGATCTCGGGTTGCAACATGGGTATTGCCGACACCGGCACCGTGGTCCTGGTGACGAACGAAGGGAATGGGCGGCTCACCACCACCGCCCCCCGGGTTCACGTGAGCGTAATGGGCATGGAACGGATCGTCCCCACCTTCGCCGATGCTTCGGCGGTGCTTGAGGTTCTCGCCCGAGCTGGCACTGGCCAGCGGCTGTCGGTGTACACCAACCTTGTTTCTGGCCCTCGCCGACCCGGTGACCCCGACGGACCGGATGAGTTCCATGTAGTAATTCTCGACAACGGCCGTTCCAAAACGTTGAGTGGGTCCGAGGCGGAGATTCTGGCCTGCATTCGGTGCGGGGCCTGTTTGAACATCTGTCCGGTGTACCGAGAGGTTGGGGGGCATGCCTACGGCTTTACCTACCCGGGTCCAATTGGGGCGGTCGTCACGCCCTCACTAAAGGGTTTGGACGATTGGCACGAATTGCCTTACGCCTCGACGCTGTGTGGAGCCTGTGTGGAAGCGTGCCCGGTCCGCATCGACATCCCCAAGATGTTGCTCACGTTACGAGCCAAATCGGCAAACGACGGCCATCTTCCCGGTTGGTTGCAGTTCGCTGTTGGGCGGTATGCGACAGCTGCCGCTCATCCCCGCCAGTTCCGGCTGCTCCTGAAGGCGGGTGGCGTTGTCGGGTCGATGTTTGCCAAAGACGGGTGGATCAAGAAGGCACCGTCGCACGGAGCAGCTTGGACCGGAGCCCGAGACTTACCGCAGCCGGCCACCAAGCCGTTCCATACGCGCTGGAAAGAGCGAAGTGGATCGTAAAGCGTTCTTGGATCGGGTTCGTGAGGCAACGGCAACAGCCGACTTGCCCCCAGTCTTGGATGATCCTCCCGGCGCCCTGGTCGGTGACCTCTCGGCCGACGATCTCGTGGGTCGTTTTGTCGAACGAGCGACTGAAGTCAACACCGACGTGCGCCTGATTCGAGCCGAGGGAGCCGTCGAAGAGGTAGTCGCCATCATGCGTCACTACCACGCCGATGAATACCTCGGCTGGGCTGACAGCCAGATGCCGATTCCAGGCATCGGGGCAGGGTTGATTGCTCAAGGGTTCTCACCACGGCCCTACCAAGTGCTGTCGGCCAACCGCCTTCAACACCAGACTGACTACTCCGACCTTCTGGTAGGGATTACCGGCGCTGACGGTGGCTTGGCCGAATCTGGATCGATCGTGTTGATTCATGGGAACGACCGATCGCGGATGGCCTCGCTCATTCCCGACGCCCACATTGCCGTGCTGCCAGCTTCGCGCATCGTCGAATCGCTGTCGCATTGGGCAGCTGCCTATCCAGAGTCCGTCACGAAGTCGGTCAATCTCGTCTTTGTGACTGGCCCTTCGCGGACGGGAGACATCGAGATGCACCTGACCCAGGGCGTCCATGGGCCGCGGCACGTTCACATTCTCGTTCTCGAGGATCGCTGATCCCAGTTTGATGGTGGCGGCCCCGTTTGCCCGCTAGCGGGCAAAGCCGAGCTGACGGTCTGGCTGAGGTGGCCGAGGAGCGAATTGAGGTGCGCCGACGGCGTTTAGGGTGACGCCTTATGTCTGCTCCGCGAACAATTCGTACCAGGGAACTGGTCGGGATGATGTCGATGGTCATGGCGCTGTCCGCTATGGCCATTGACTTTATGACGCCGGCTTTCGGCGAGATCCGCTCCCATTACGCAATGGGGCCGGATTCGACCGCGGCCGCCCAGATCATCACGGTGTTTTTCCTTGGCGAAGTCGCTCAAGTCATCTACGGGCCCCTTTCAGATCGTTACGGACGGTTGCCGATTCTCCGGCTTGGCTTCGCCGTCTACGTGGCCGGGTCGGTCGCATCGGCGCTTGCCCCGTCGTTCGGGATCATGCTTATCGCTCGTTTCGTGTGGGGGCTCGGCGCGGCAGCCCTGCAGGTCTCAGCCAGTTCGATTATCCGTGACCGGTTCAAAGGCGACGAGATGGCCAGGGTCATGTCTCTCATCTTTGCGATCTTCCTCATCGTCCCGGTGTTTGCACCGCTAGGGGGAGCCGCATTGCTGGCCACGTCCTCGTGGCAAGTTGTCTTTGTGTTCCCGGCGGTGTTGGCTGCCATCGTGTTCGTTTGGACGCTGCGGTTGCCCGAGAGTCGGCCCGAGTCCAACATCGTTGCTATGACGCCGCGGGCCATTTCCCGGGCGGCAGGGTTCGTTCTCAAGAACCGGGTCACCCGCCGATACACGGTGGGTGCCATGCTGCTCTTCGCGGCGTTTAGTACCTTCCTGAGTAGCTTCGAGCGCGTGATCGGCGAGCTCTATGATCGCCCAGCCCTGTTCCCGATCGCCTTCGGGCTCATGACTGCAGCGGCGGCGTTAGTGATGCTTGGGAACCGCCGACTCGTCGATCACATCGGTGCCAAGGCGACCTCATCGGCGATGTTGTCGGTGAATATGGTTGCTGCGGCAGGGTTTGTATTGGCAACCATCGCAGCGGGTGGACTCCCGACGCTCGGACTTACTCTGGGGCTCCTAACCGTGATCCTGGCAGTCAACACGGCCGCCGCGGTGAACTTCGGTTCCCTGGCACTTGAACCAATGGGGGAGCAGGCGGGTATGGCTGCCGCCTTCTATGGCTCGTTCTATGTCGGCGGTGGAGCGGCGCTTGGATGGATCATTGACCGCCAGTTGGGCAGCAGCCTTACTCCGTGGGCAGTAGCTCTGCTTATCAGTGCGGCCGGGGCGTTCTGGCTCATCCCCGCCCAGCGCCTACAGCGTGCCGAGCGCCCGGTCGAGGTCTGAGATCAAGTCGTCGACGTGCTCGATGCCCACGCTCAGCCGAACTAGATCCTCCGGCACCTCTAGCGCTGTGCCAACGACCGACATGTGAGTCATGGCCGCCGGCACCTCGATTAGCGATTCGACGCCGCCGAGACTCTCCGCCAGGAAGAACAGTTCTGTGGCCATTGTTAGGGCAGCCGCCTTTTCGGGTCCGCCCTTCGGGATGAACGAGACCATGCCGCCGAAGTTCCTCATCTGGCGGGCGGCGAGCGCATGGTGGGGGTGCGAAGGGAGCCCCGGATATATGACCCTCTCAACACGCTCATCGGCCTCAAGGAAGCGGGCGACCATGAGAGCGTTGAAGGAATGGCGGTCCATACGAACGCCGAGGGTTTTCACACCGCGCAGCACCAGGAAAGCATCGAACGGTCCGGCGATCGGCCCGGTGGCGTTTTCGAGGAATCGCAGTCCTTCGAGGACTTCGGGATCGCCTGCAACGATTGCACCGCCTACGACGTCCGAATGCCCGCCCATGTACTTAGTTGTCGAATGTACGACGAGGTCGGCGCCAAGCGCCAGTGGTTGCTGGAGATAAGGCGTTGCGAACGTGTTGTCCACAACGAGAGCCGCCCCTGCATCATGGGTAACTTCGCTGAGTTCCTTGATGTCGCTGATGCGCAGGAGCGGGTTGGTGGGGGTTTCGGTCCAGACGATTTCCGTGTTGGGGCGTAGCGCCTTTTTGAGGCCGTCCGGACTGGTCAGATCGGCGGCCGTGAACTCGACGCCGTGGCGGGAGAGCACTTTGGCGAAGAAGCGATAGGTCCCGCCGTAGGCGTCGTCGGGGAGTACGACATGGTCGCCGGGTTTGAGCGACCAGCCGATCAGCGAGGTCGCCGCCATGCCCGATGCCGTGACAATGGTGCCTGCGCCGCCCTCGAGAGAGGTGAGGGCTTCGGCCAGGGCATGGCGAGTGGGGTTGTCGGTGCGCGAATACTCATATCCGGCGTGTTTGCCTGGCGCCGCCTGGGCGTAGGTCGAGGTGGCGTAAATGGGAACCGTCACCGCCCCGGTATGGGGCTCGGGATCTTGTCCGGCATGGATGGCGCGCGTTTCGAATTCCATCTTTGCTCCTAGTCGGCGATAAAGCCGTTGGCCTCGAGCCACTCGTCGTTGAACACTTTGGAGAGGTACCCCTTGCCAGAGTCCGGGAGCACGACCACCACGAGGCGGTCCGGGTGATTCGTGGCAACCAGAGCGGCCGCATGCAGGGCCATGCCGCCGGAACCCCCGGTGAGGATCCCTTCTTGGCGGGCCAGTTTCCGGGCGGCGGTGAACGACTCCTGATCGGTGACCTTCACGAAGCTATCGATGACGGACGTGTCGATCGTCTCTGGCCAGAAGTCCTCGCCAACCCCTTCCACCCGATACTGGTGGATGTCCTCTGGCCGGTCGGCCGAGTAGATGGAACCATCCGGATCGGCGCCCAAGATGAGTATGTCCGGGTTTTGTTCCTTGAGGTAACGCCCGATCCCGGTGCACGTTCCTCCGGTTCCTGCTCCGGCGACGACCGCCCCGACTTGTCCGTCCGTTTGTGTCCAGATCTCGGGCCCGGTGGCGGCGTAGTGGGCGGCCGGGTTGTTCTGATTGGAGTACTGGTTGGGGTGGTAGGAGCCCTCGATCTCGGAAGCCAGCCTCCTGGCGACGCCGTAGTAAGAGTCTGCATCCTCGGGGAGGAGGTTGGTGGGAGTCTCGATCACCTCGACGCCGTAAGCCCGCAAGAGATCCTGTTTTTCCTGCGACACCTTGTCTGGCACGGTGCAGATCACCCGATAGCCGCGGACGGCACCTACGAGTGCCAGTCCGACGCCAGTGTTGCCAGAGGTTGGCTCGATGATCGTGCCACCTGGCAGAAGAAGCCCGGCGGTCTCGGCGGCGTCGATCATCGTGACAGCGATCCGTTCTTTGATCGATCCGCCCGGATTCATGAATTCGAGCTTGGCGACCAGATTCCCGGCCGGGTGGTAGTTGGCAAGGCGCACTAGGGGAGTGTCGCCGATGGCATCAAGGACGTTGTCTCGGATCTGCACGCCGACATCCTAGGTTGTCGACAGATAGACCGGTTCGGTGAGGCAGTAGCCTTACTCCCATGTTGGGTCGATTCGCCTGGAGCGTGCTCGCTTTCAATGTCATAGTTATCCTCATGGGAGCGGTGGTTCGTGCCACTGGTTCGGGCGCTGGCTGTGGGGCGAGTTGGCCGACGTGCGAGGGTCAGCTGATCCCTGCCGATGCAGCCACGGCCACCTGGATTGAATTCGCGCACCGGGCCGCCTCCGGAGTGGCGTTGGTGGCTGTGATGGTGTTGGTCGTCTGGGTTTTCCGCGTCACGACCCGTGGAGATCTGATTCGCAAGGCCGCCGGATGGTCCCTCGTTGCGATCCTTTCGGAAGCTGCCATTGGAGCGGCGATCGTATTGTTTGAGTGGGTCGCCGACGACAGCTCACTTGCCCGGTTGGTGGCGGTCCCGTTGCATCTGGTGAACACGTTCGTTCTTTTGGCTTCGCTGACCGTTGCGAGCTGGTGGATCGCCACACGCCCATCGTCGATGCCTGCTGTCCCCCCCGCCCTCAAATGGGCGGGAGTCGGCTTGCTCGTAGTGGCCGCCACCGGGTCGGTTACCGCACTCGCCGACACGCTGTTCCCGGCAGCCTCTCTTGCCGAAGGCATATCCCAGGACTTTGCTGCCGGCAACCTTCTCACTCAGGTTCGGGTGATCCATCCGGTCGTGGCGACCCTCATCGGATCGTACGTCGCATTCCTGGGTATAACCCGGGCCGAGTCCGGACCACAGCAGAACATTGGGCTTGTCATAGCCGGCATCGTGGGTGCCCAGATTTTCGCAGGCATCGCCAATATCGTATTGCTTACGCCACTTTGGCTCCAGCTCGTCCACCTGGCACTCGCTGACGGGCTATGGGTCATGTTCGTTCTGTTTGCCGTGAATGTCCCGACGGGCGACCGTCAGGTCGCCCCTGTTTAACCATTAAAGGGAACCCAACTGACCTTCCGATACTCTTTTGAGTAGTCAGGGAGAGGAAATCCAGTGGATACCTGTGAGATTTGTGGCAGCCTTCTTGAGGGCGGGACGTGTCCGTCCTGCGATAGGAGCGATGCCAACAGTGGCCAAACCGACGCCTCCGAGCCGTCGGATCCCGGCGATTCGGGCCTGTTCGGAGAACCAAAAGGGGCCGACTTTTTCGGGGTGATCACCCCCACATTGGCTGACAATTCTGAGCCGCTTCCCACCGTTGTGCCCAAGAAATCTAAAGCCTGGATGTACGCATTGGGCGGTTTTGTGGCAGTCGCTATTGGCGTGGGAGCTGTCAGCGCTTCTTTCCTCGGCTTGTTTGTCGGCAATACCAATGAAACTTCCGGTTACGTCCCCTCCGACGCCCAAGGCTACTTTGTTATTGACCTCGTAGACAGTGGCGCAGCCTTCTCTGATGGCCGGGTGCAGTCGCTCATGGCCCAGATCGAGCAGGAATTCGGTGTCGAAACACCTGACCTTGAAGGTGGGTCAGTCGAGGAGGAGATCCTCAACGATATGGCCGACTCGCTCGGTGTCAGCGAACTCAACCTCTCATTCCGCGACGATGTGGCGAGCTGGGCTGGCCGTTATGTGGGCGTGTGGTTCCGCGCGGATATCAGCGTCGATGCACAGCCAGAAGATTCGACCGGATGCTTCCTCGTCGAAGCTCGTAGCGCCGGCCAAGCCGATCAGGCCCTCGAACGCATCTACAACGAGATCCGACAAGGCGACATCGCCATGACCCGCAGTGAGGTCGATGGACTCGCCGTATACGAGTGGACCGATGAGGTCGTCGTGAAGGCTGGCCGCATAGATGACGTCGTGGCTCTCTGTGCAGGTGCAGGCACGTTTGAAGAAGTGAAATCGGTCCACGAGTCGGGTGTCTCTCTCGCTTCAAGTGAGTCCTTCACCGAACTCGAAGGCGCTCTCGGCGACTGGGCCATGATGGGCTACGTCGACACCGAACGACTCGTTGAGGACGTGATCGCAGAGCAGGGCCTCGACTATGGTCCCTTCGCCCGGGCGGGCAGGGTTGCCTTTGGAGCCAACCTGACGGATGCGGGGTTTACGTTTGAGAGTGTCTCAGTGCTCGGACCGGAACTCCCGGTGATCGCGGACGGGATGGCCGCTGCCAGCATCTTGCCCGGCAACGTCTATTTCGCCGCCGGTGGCCAGAACCTCGGCCAAACCGTGTCGACGATGATCGATGTCTATCGCAACGTCCCCGACATGCAAGACATGATTGATGGCGTCTTCACCGAGATGCGCGACACCACCGGTGTCGACCTTCAGGACATGCTCGACTCAATGGAAGGCCCCTTCGGTATTGCCGTGTCAGCCGACGGCTTCATCGAGGATGTACCCGTCGGCGGGGTCTTCTTCACCGACCTCAATGATCGCGGACCGATTGACGGCTTGCTGGCGTTTGCCAATGAGGAGTCTGGTCTCTTCCCCGTAGAACGGGTCTCGGGGCCCTATGACGTCATGGTCTATGACTTCGATTTCCTAAGCCCCGGAGTGGGGGTTAGCGATGATCGGCTCGTCTTCGCTATCGAGGACGACATGATTGATCGGATGGCCTCTGGGGCAGTTTTGGCCGACGATCCCGCCTTCCAGGAAGCGGTCGGCTACCTGCCAGACGGGGCCGGATGGGTGGCATATGCGGACCTTCGTAAGATCGTCGATGCGGTCATCACGGCGATGGACGGTGACATGACCACGCAGGTTGACGACCTCGATTTCAAGTCGGCCCTGGAGATCGCCGGTGACCGCTTCCCCTATATGGTGAGTGGCGTTGAGACGGTCGACGGTCTGGTGCGTCAAACGGCGATCATCGTCTTTACGGAAGGGTTAGACCCAGAAGCTTGAGCATGTGGTGGGCGACGCCATCCTGATCGTTGGTTAGCTCAAGTACACAGCTGGCTGCCGCCCTCACCTCTTCGTCGGCATTGGCAACCGCCACGCCAACGTCGGCCCATTGCAACAGTGCAATGTCGTTTGGCATGTCGCCATAGGCGACGGTCTCGCCGACCAGTCCGAGGGATGCCACGCCGGATGCCTTGCTGACTCCGGCCGGAGCAACCTCGTAGAACGTCGGGTTCGAAACGGTCAATACCCCCAGGTCGCCGATGAGGGCCGCCAGACGGCTCGCTCCCGCTCGACTGACTGGATCGTCGAACCGAATCAGCATTTTGGCAATACCCCCCTCGACGATCTCCTCGATTGATCCGATGAGCCGTTCGGGCACCTGGTACTCGGTCTGGTATCCGGCTTCGCGCCGGTGACCGACGATCGTCTCCACGGCGAAGCCAGCTGATGGATCGGCCCGGCGAACTCTATGGACGACCTCCAGCGCGTCGGCGGCGCTGATTGCCCCGATCTGGGTGAGAGCGCCGGTGATCGGATTGAGATGGAAGGCGCCATTGGCACAAATGACCGACTGGATCGTTGGGAAGGTCGTGGCGAACTCTGCGACGAGCCGGGGTGGCCGCCCGGTAGCAAGGACGACGTTGTGGGTCGAGGCGATCGTGTTGACGACCAGATCGGTGAACTCGGAAACGGCCGCCGAACTATTCAGGAGTGTCCCGTCGAGGTCGGACACGAACGTGGTGGGCGATTCCTTCACTTCGTAGATGAAAGTTGATCACGGAGCGATTGCGGGAAGGTCACTGGCACTTGGCAGACGAATCTTTCACAAACGTAGGCAGCGGTGCCGGTGGTTTCCCGGCCAGCCAGCAGCGGCACCACGCTGCCGTCGGCGCCCGCTCTATCGATTGCCAGGACCAGGTTGGGGCGGAACTCGGACCACACCTCTCGGGCCAGCGCATCGGCCTCCAGACCCACGATCGCCACCTCCTTGTATCCGGCCAGCACCGAATAGGTGACGGCGGCCAAGTGGCCGACCGCGGTCGGATACGACTCGAGCAGCTTGCCCGAATCTTTGATGGCCTGGCGGGCCTGATCGTCGAACGTGTGATCCCCGGTATACAGCGACAGCCAGGTCAAGGCTTCGGCCGCCAGGCTGGTCCCGCTCGGAAGCGGATTGTCCATCTGGTCTTTCGGACGGGTGATCAACTTCTCCGCCTCGTTGTCGGTTTGGAAGAGTGATCCAGTGTCGTCGGCGAACCGTGATCCGATCTGAGTGGCCAGATTCACAGCTGCGTGATACCACTCGACTTCGCCGGTAGCCATGTACAGGCTGAAGAGCCCCAGGGCGTATCCGGCGTAGTCGTCGAGGTAGCCAGGAACCGACGTCCGGCCCTTCCCCCACGAACGCATGAGTTGACCGTCGACGATGAGGTTGTCGAGCACAAACCGGGCGTTGGCTCTGGCCGCCTCCAGGTACCGCTCTTCGGCGAGGATCGCTCCTGCCTCGGCGAGAGCTCTGAGCATAAGACCGTTCCAGGCCACCACGACCTTGTCGTCGAGTCCTGGGCGGACTCGTTGCGAGCGAGCCGTGGCCAATGCGTGCTTCGCTCGCCCGACTGCTGCCCACACGTCGTCGGGTTCCACGGAGAATCGCTGGGCAACCACTTCGACAGGAGTGGCGGCGATGAGATGGTTGGACCCTTCGAAGTTACCGCGGGCACTCACTCCGAAGTATTGACCGGCCATCCCGGCGTCGTCGCCGACGATGTCGGCGAACTCGTCGGCAGAAAACACATAGAACTTGCCTTCTTCGCCTTCCGAGTCGGCATCTTCGGCTGAGTAAAACCCGCCATCCGGATGAGTGAGGTCCCGCAGCACGTACTCAATCGTCTCGATGGCCGTGTTCTTGAACGACTCGGGTCCGCCCAGTTGCCACGCCCGCAGATAGAGCCGCGCCAGTTGGGCGTTGTTGTAGAGCATCTTCTCGAAATGAGGAATGGTCCAGGTGCCGTCGACTGTGTATCGGGAGAACCCGCCCGCGACATGGTCATAAATGCCACCGCTTTCCATCTTTGACAACGTAGTGAACGCCATGCGTTTCGCTTCAGTTGCCCACTCCTCGTTGGCGATGCGGAGTAATAGCTCGATGGTCGGCTCCTGGGGGAACTTCGGTGCGCCACCCAAACCTCCGTTGACCGGATCGAATTCGCGTACGAGCGCGTCGTAGGCACCCTGGATCTGCTCGATGGTGGGGAAGTCGTCGGCGGGTGGGATGTGGCGGTCAATCGACTCAGCGAGTTGGTCGGCCTGGTCGGCGACTTGATCCGGCCGGTTGTTCCACGCATCAGATACGGCAGCCATCACCCGCTTGAACGAAGACATGCCATGCCGGTCGTCGTTCGGAAAGTAGGTGCCTGCATAGAACGGCTTTGCGTCCGGCGTCATCCAAACTGTCATGGGCCAGCCGCCGCGGCCGGTCAGGGCCTGGACGGCGTTCATGTAAATGGCGTCAACGTCGGGTCGTTCTTCTCGATCAACCTTCACGTTGATAAACAGCTCGTTCATGATCGACGCGGTGTCCGGGTCTTCGAAAGACTCATGGGCCATTACGTGACACCAGTGACAGGCCGAGTACCCGACCGATAGGAGGACTGGCCGATTTGACTCCCGAGCCGCCGCGAACGCTTCTTCGCCCCATGGGTACCAGTCGACTGGGTTGTCGGCATGCTGAAGCAAGTAGGGCGAGGTCTGATCCCCGAGACGGTTGGACATAGCGCCAGGCTACTCGTGCGAGCGTTTTGTCTTCTGCGGTCGGGTCCTGTTCATGTGGCACGTTCGCGGACCCGAAGGTCAGTCGTCATCAAGCTGCCAGCGCTGGCCATCGTCACGAATAGAACGGACGTCGTGACCGAACCCAACACGAGGTACATGACGACGAGTTGGATCAGCACCGCTTGAAGTGGTTCGACCCCGGCAAGCAGGAGTCCAGTCATTGCTCCCGGGAGCGCAATGAGGCCGACCACCTTGGTTCGTTCGATCTGGGGGATGAGTGCTGATCGAGCCACAATCGCACCGACGACTTTCGCTACTTGGCTTCGGTTGAATCCGAGGGCGAGCATTGCCTCTAATTCGCCGCGCCCGGTAACGAGGTACTCATTGGTTCGGGTTACGGCCAGAACGGTGGCCGGCATGGTGTTCCCGACCGTGATGCCGGCGGTCACGATAAGCCCAACCGGGGTGAAGTCGAGGACTCCGAGACCGAACACGATGAGCAGGCTGAGTGCGGTCGACCCGCCGATGGCGAGTAGTGCGACTGTCCGGATCTTGACATCACCAGAGGCTCGTTGTCGCACCACTTCCGCCGAATAGCCAACCATGGCTATGACCCAGACCCAGGGAAGGAATTGCGAGTCGAAGGCTATCGCCAGAATGAAACCGGCGGCTAGGAGCTGGACGGCGGCGCGAATGGCAGCCCAGAGGATGGTCCGTTCCAGGTTTAGCCCTCGCCAGGCCGAAACGGCGACCGCCACTCCCACCAGTGAAAGTGAGGCGAGTACAGCCCAGACGTCCAGATCGCTTTGTGGCACGGGTCGATACTTGCAGAACCGGGACCGGGCGATATGTGCAGTGTTCAGGAATTGCTACTTGCCCGAAACGCCAGGGAAACATCAATGCGCAACCCTGATGCCTCGACGAGGGAGGACACGACGCTCTGTGATGAAGGCTTGCCGCCGGAGAAAGCCGTAACCTGGGTGCAGGAGGTCTGCACGTGAGATGGCTTGATGGCGGGGGTCTGGCGATTCGGGTCCGGTCGATGGTCGACAGGTTCCGAACCAGCCTGTTCGGGGTGCCCGTCCTTTGGATGGTCGCAACGATCGTTCTGTCTCGTCTGGTCATTGAGTTGGATAGCTCGGTCGAGCCCTCCAGCTTGCCTCCCCTCATCGTTACGACCGTTGATAGTGCCAGGGCGATTCTGAGTGCCATTGCCAGCGGCACGATCACTGCCGCGTCCGTGGTGTTCTCACTAACCCTTGTGGCGATCCAGTTGTCGTCATCTGCTTACTCGTCGCGAGTGCTGCGAATCTTCCTACGAGATCCGTTCCAGCAGAACATGATCGGTCTGGTTCTCAGCGCGTTCGTGTTCAGTGTCCTCGTGCTGCGCGAGGTGCGTGGTCCGGTGGAGGAGGGGGGAGCGCCCTATCTCCCGAGTATCGCGGTTGCCTTCGCGATTGTTTTTGCTCTCGGTGCCTTGCTCGCTCTGCTCGCTTCGATCAACCACACGGCACAACAATTGCGGGTGTCCACGGTCACCCGGGAGCTCACACATCAGGTCCTCGCCACTATTCGAGAACGGTATCGGGATCCAGCCGTCGATGCCGACGACGACGCCGATGGTGCTGCACCGGGCGATACTCGGCCAGCGGTCCTCGCTGAGATGCCAAGCGTTCCAGCCAGCCACGGCACATTGGTGACGGTCAACCGGTCGGGATGGGTCCAGCAGATCAGCTTGCAGGCACTCCTCGAAGTCATCGAGCCACATGACGCCTTGCGGATTGAGGTGGCGGTAGGCATGTACGTCTTCGCCGGTACGCCGCTCGTGACCGTTTGGACAACAGATCCAGATGCTCTGGTCTCTCTCGACCGTCGGGTCCGAGAGGCCTTCGGTATCGGAGATCAACGCACGCTCCAGCAAGACGTCGGGTTTGGACTGGTCATGCTGGAGGACATCGCTTTGAAGGCACTCTCTCCTGGGATAAATGATCCGAACACTGCACATGCGGTGGTGGCGCATTTGGGGGAGGTGGTTCTGGAAATTTTGAGCCGGAAGCTTCCTGCCCGATTTGTCGCTATCAACGATCGGCGACTGTTTATCCCCCATCGGACGACCTATGACGATGTGGTCCATCAAGCTTTTGACCAAGTCCGCACTTGCGCCCGGCCGCTCCCGACCGTGCTCAAGGCGATGCTGCTGGCGCTCCAGGTGGTCCGCTCTGAACTGATTCGGAGGGGTTTGGCCACTGATGCGGCCCTATCTGCGTTGCGAGACCAGGCGGCCGCGGTTGTGGCAGAAATCGGGCTTTCTCAGGCGGCAGAAGTCGACAAAGCCCGGGCACTCGATGTCCTTGATGTCGCTGCCTGGCAGTTAGATGGTCTCTAGCTCTTCCCAGGTGGCTGATCGTGAGTGACCCGGCCGACGGACTTGGCCTCGAGGGATACCTTCGTCTTCGTGAGGCTTTTGCTGAACGACGACCTTCTGGCGGCGGACGACAGATCGCGGTTGAGTTGGTGCAAGCCCTCGACACCGCGATAGGGCAGTTGGCTGAAAGCCTTCCTGCGAATGTCGTCGTAGTGGCCGCAGGAGGGTACGGGCGGGGAGACCTCTGTCTTGGCTCAGACGTTGACCTCATGACCATCCATGTCGATCGACCCGACCCCGGCGAAGTGGCCCCGCTGCTCTATCCACTGTGGGATGCCAAGCTTGTCGTTGGTCATGCGGCCAGGACCGTTCGGGAGATAGTCGGAGCCGGACGCGAATCGATCGAGACGCTCAGTGCCCTCATGACGATGCGATATCTGGCCGGCGACCGCGATCGCTACGACGAGGCCATGCAGGCGGTCACCAAGCTGGTCACGCAGCAGTCGGGAGGTCTGGCCGAGATTCTCAACTCTGAAGAAGCCGCCCGCCGGACTGCCGAGCCCTACTGGCTCCTGGCTGCCGACACTAAGGCGGGACGCGGTGGGCTTCGAACCCTCAACGGGATCGCCCTTGAACGGATGCGAACTCGTCGTGAAGGTGGTGACCTTGCCCTGGTTGCCGATGTACTGCTCGACGTACGCAACGCTATCCACGCCGTGACCGGATACTCGGTGCGCAAGCCGAGCAATGTCTTCGCCTTTGAAGTGCGTGAACAGGTTGCTGGGTGGCTGGGCGCCGACTCATTCGTCGTCGGCGAACGCCTCCAGCAGGCGAGGCGTTCGGCAGAACGGCTGGCTAGCCAGGAGTTTCCCCGATTAGGTGAATCAAAGGATCCCGTTGTCGGAGTGGGCCGGTGGATGGTGCGGTCGCTCCGACGAAAACCGTCAGGGTCGTACTCGTCGGCGTTTGTGCAGGCGGCCGCGGTGTTCGATGGACCGGAGGGCAAGACGTTTTCGGCTGCAGAGGAACAGGCTGTTCGCGCGGCCGGTCCGCCCTTGTGGTCCAACGACGATCGGGGTCTGTTCGTCAGACTCCTGGCCGGTGGCGCCAACGGCCGGGCCGTCGTTGAGCGGCTGCACGATTTTGGTTGGCTCGCCAAAGCGCTTCCCGAGTGGGCGGAGTCCCAGGACCGGCCCCACCAGGTCCCATTCCATGCTTACACGGTAGGGAGTCACCACTGGTCAACGGTTGACGAGATTATTGGACTCATCGACGACGACGATCCAATGCTCACCACGGTTGCCGATGAACTGGGATCCGTGGACGACCTCCTCTTGGCGGGTTTCTTTCACGACGTCGGAAAGTCGCGCCCCGGCGACCATTCGGTGGTCGGCGCCGAGATGGTTACCGGATTTGCCGAGCGTGCCCACTTTGGGAATGTCACTCGCCGTCGCCTCGGCCAGGCTGTCCGCTTCCATCTCCTGATTCCTGACACCGCGTTTGGCCGAGATATTGACGATCGAGCGGTGATCACCGACGTGGCAGAAAGAGTTGGCGACGTCCAGTTGCTTCGGTTGTTGTATCTCCTTTCGATCGCTGATGCCCGTTCGACCGGACCGAACATGCTTTCGGCCTGGAAGGCGAACCTTATGCGGAAGCTCTTCGGACGCGTCGAGGAACAGATGACGGGTTCGCCGTCGCCTTCTGACCCCGAATCGATCGTGGCGGCAGCCGGTGGTGCAGTCGGGCCGCAGCGAGTCGCTTCGTTTCTCGAAGCTATGCCGCCCGGCTACGTCGATCGGTTCAGCGCCGAGGAAGTGGTTCGCCACCTACAGGTGACCAGTCCGCCGCCTCGCTCACGGGAACTGCGATGGAACGTTGAGCAGTTGGGAACAGTCACCTCGCTTGTCATGGCCGCGGTTGACGAACCCGGTCTGCTGGTTCGGGTCGCCGGAACGATGGCGGCGTATGGCATTGATGTGCTCGACGCTCGCTTGGTGACGAGCAGCGACGGGATCGGGGTGGATACCTTCCATGTCGAAGATGCCCTCCAGGGCGGTCCGGTGGGGGAGCACAAATTGGAAGAAGTACGACGAGATCTCATCGCCTCGGTCGGATACCGGGACCGACTTGACGAACGTCGGCGCCGGTATGGGGCGCCGGGCGCCGCTGGGTCGGTGAAAGCCCGTCGCGATCGCCAGGCGGCCATCATCGAGGTGCGGGCGGCGGATCGGATCGGCCTGCTGCACGATGTCAGCGAGGTCGTCACCCGCTACGGCGCATCAATTCATCTTGCCAAGATCCGGTCAAGACATGATCTGGCGATCGATACCCTTTGGTTGAGAGATTCTGCCTCCGGCGACGACCTCTCCGATCGGCAATTGGAGGGCCTCGTCGATCAACTCAGCGCCTTGTTCGACGAGTCGACAAATCCTGAGACTGGGAAATAATGACAGTCGGATCTTGAATTCGACCATGACCGGCGCGATAGTCACCACTATGAGTGGTCGACGGCGTCAACTATTTTTAGGCGCGGCATTCGGCCGGGAGACCTGTCGTGACGGGCTTTTCGGGGATTCCCATTGCCGGATCGGAGCGTAATTCGCTCTATTTAAACACTGAAACGGGAAAAAAAGGGGTTCACAAATGATTGAACTTGTGTCATATTGAGCAAGCGCCCCCGGATGGAAAGGTTTCCACTCGGTTGCGCACTCCCCCTGATACAAAGGACATTTCCCGCATGGCTGCAACTGACCCTGCGCGGGCCAAGGCTCGCAAGGCGCCCGCTCGGGCATCCAAGCTCACTGATGAGCGTGGACGACTCACTACTGACCTCGTTTCGCAGTATCTCACTGCGATTGGCGAATACGACTTGCTCACTGCTGAGCAGGAAGTTGAACTCGCCCAGCTCATCGAAACCGGTGAAGAGGCAGTAGGTCGAATCGAGGCAGGCGACTACAAGGGCAAGAAGGCCGAGATCGAATTGCGCCGCAAGGTGCGCAAGGGTCGCGAAGCCAAGGACGCGTTCTTGACCGCCAACCTGCGGTTGGTCGTCGCCAATGCTCGCCGGTATGCCAACACCTCCGGCATTGACTTCCTCGACCTCATTCAGGAAGGCAACCTGGGTCTCATCCGGGCCGTCGAGAAGTTCGACTGGCGCAAGGGCTTCAAGTTCTCCACGTATGCGACCTGGTGGATTCGCCAGGCCATCACCCGAGCTATCGCTGATAAGTCTCGAACTGTCCGTATTCCTGTCCACCTGCACGACACCTTGGCGGCAGTTCGGGCCGCACAGGCCAGCCTCAAGGCTGAACTCGGTCGCGATCCCAAGCCGGACGAAATTGCTGAAGAAGCCGGCGTCACGGTCGATAAGGTCGAACTCGCTCTGAGCGTGGCTGACACCGTTTCACTCGAACAGCCCGTTGGTGAAGACGGCGCTCAGCTCGGTGACTTCATCGAAGACGAAGACGCGGCCGATCCTGTCCTCATCACAGAGGAAATGGACGTTGCGAATAGCCTGCGGGTTTCGATCGAGCGTCTGCCCGATCGAGAAGGGCGAATCCTTGCCCTCCGCTACGGCTTCTACGACGGTGTGCCCCGCACCCTCGAAGAGATCGGTGACGAGTTCAACTTGACCCGTGAGCGCATCCGCCAGCTCGAAAAGCTCGCACTGTGCCGGCTGCGCCATCCGTCGTTCGGTATTCGCGAACAAGACCTGATCTAGCCGTTTCCAGGCCGGTTGGCGTTTTCCAATAGGCACTCGTGCCCTACGCCTAGGGCAGGATCTCACCGTATGATTTGTCCTCCGAGGAGGGTGTGTCATGAAATTGAGAGACCTGGTTGAAAACTCTGCTGAGACTATGAGTCCGGCTTCAACGCTCCGCGAGTGTGCCGTGGCGATGGTGACTGGCGACGTCGGGTCGATGGGCGTAATCGATGACGGCGCTCTGATCGGGATCCTCACTGAGCGCGACATCCTCGAGGCGACCGCCGAGGGGGTCGATTTCGACCAGGCGGTGGTCGGCAATCACATGACCCGCAATCCTGATGTTTTTGATCCCGATACGGACGTCGCTCAGGTGGCCGAGTGGCTGCTCGAAACCGGATACCGGCATGTTCCGGTCATCGACGGCGACATATCGGCGATTCTTTCGATCCGAGACATCCTGGCTGCCTTGGTTGATCCGGGCCGGATGAACTTGCTCAACCCGTAGCTTTAAGCCGGGGTTCTCACGTCGACTAGTTTCCTATCGACTAACGAGTCGCGGGGGAGCAAAGGGTATGAAGACGGTACTGGTAACGGGCGGCGCCGGGTTTATCGGCTCGGTTACGACCGATCAACTCATCGACCGGGGCGACAAGGTCATCGTTATCGACGACCTGTCGCGAGGGTTTGCCGACAGCGTCAACGAAGCGGCCGTGTTTGTTCAGGCGGACCTCGGTGATCGAGGGGTCGTTGAGTCACTGCTCGCTGAACACAGACCCGACGCGGTCATCCACTTCGGCGGGTACATCGCCGTGGGTGAATCGGTCCGTGACCCGGGCCCCTACCTCGATCGTAATGTGGCCAGGTCCGCAACCTTGCTTGACTGTCTTGTCCGTCACAAGTCGGGCAACCTCGTCTTTTCAAGCTCGGCGGCGGTTTACGGACAGCCGGCGACGATTCCTATCCCGGAGGACGAGTCCAAGGAACCGACGTCCCCCTATGGTTGGAGCAAATGGGCGTTCGAGCAAATACTCGGTTTCTACGAAGTCGCTCATGGCATCCGACATGTTGCCCTTCGCTACTTCAATGCAGCTGGTGCGACTGAGCGTCGCTCGGAGCGCCATGACCCTGAGACCCACCTGATCCCCAACATTCTTCGATCCGCGGCCGGCGGTGAGACGGTGTCGATCTTTGGCACGGACTACCCGACCCCTGACGGCACTGCCATACGAGACTATGTTCACGTCCTCGATCTGGCGGACGCCCACCTGGCTGCCGTCGACTATCTGGCTGAGGGAGGTCAATCGACTGCGATGAATCTCGGATCGGGAACCGGGTTCTCGGTGATGCAGGTCGTCGACGCTGTACGGCGGGGAACGGGCCGGGAATTTGCTGTCGACGTGGGACCTCGCAGGGCAGGCGACCCTCCCGAATTGGTGGCGAATCCGACTCGAGCCCGTGAGATGCTTGGCTGGGAACCTACCCGGTCCGACCTCGACCAGATTGTCAGCAGCGCCTGGGAATGGGCCAAGAGCTAAGGGTTGGTTGGTAGGTCCAAGAGGCAGGTGAGGTCGTGACCGACGATGTCTGGCGGATTGTTGGGGATTCCCCAGATCGCACCTGGCCGAGCAATGAACGCCGCCTGACAGCCAATGGATTGCGCCCCCAGAACGTCCCAGTCGTGGGCGGCCACCATAAGCATCTCGTCGACTTCGATGCCGAGTGTGGCGGTAGCCCACAGGTAGGTCTCGGGGGCTGGCTTGAACCGACCGACCGACTCGACGGACAAGACCTTTTCTAAAAATGTGGCAATGCCGCTGTTAGTTACCTGCGCTTCGGCGGCGGCCTGGCTGCCGTTCGTGAAGGTCACCATTCTCCACCCCCTGGCAGCGAGTTCGGTCAGGGTCGGGATGACATCAGGATGGGGAGGGAGATGCCGCATGCCTCCCACGAAGTCAGCAGCTTGATCGGCAGACACTTCGATCTGGCGTTTTTGGGCGACCACGAGTAGAGCTTCGACGCCGATCATTCCGAACGACCGGTGGTGGCCGGTCTGGTTGGCGACGAGTGATCCGTGCAACATCCGGGCGAACCATTCGCCCATCGGTTCGGGGCTGCCCATGAGGTCGGCGAAGGCCGGACGCATGGCGCCGAGGTCAAGGAGCGTCTCGTTGACGTCGAATGCGATGACTTTGATCATGTCGGCAGTCTGCCAGATGCAAACAATTCGGTGCCTGCGTGGATGAGGAGGCCGACGAGTCCGCCAACCACGGTGCCGTTGATCCGGATGATCTGGAGGTCACGCCCGACTCCGAGCTCCACCCATCGGGCGGTCTCATTGGCGTCCCAGGCGAGCACCGTAGATTCGATCATGTGGCTCAGTTCGGCTCCGACGTTGTCGGCGACTGCGCCGCCAAGTCGGATCGCCCAACCATCGAGCTTGCTGGCGAGTTCGGGGTCCGAGCCGAGGCGTCTGGCGGCCTGGGCGATCGGCTCGCTCACCATGCTGCGGAGTTCTCCGGTCGGTTCTTCGGCGACTCGTCCGATGGTCTCGACGGCGCCATTCCAGAGCGAGCCGATCCAGGCTTGAAGAGCCGGGTGCTCCATGAGGTCCTGGCGGAGCCGGCTGGTGGTCTCCGACAGCGATCCGTCCGCTTCGAGGGCTCGTAGCTGTTGCACGATGTTCGTGTCGAGTTCTACCCGGAGGGGATGTTGAGGTTCGGCGCGGACGTCGCCAAGGAATCGGTCGAGCCCTTGTAGCAACCGGACGAAGACCACGTCGTCGACCGACTCAGGAACCCACCAGGGGGACTCGTCGCGGAGTCGGTCGCGCAGTGTCGGTTTGGCGTTGCGCACCGAGGATTGCAGGGCACCAATCGCCGCGTCGATAACCGGCACGTGGTGGCCATGTTCGACGGCGTGCTCGACGAACCCGACAAGAGCAGGACCGAGATCGGCGTCGATGGCGTGATCGACGATGAGTCGTTGAATGTTGTCCTGAACAGAGGTGTCGTCTACAGCTTCGGCGAGCGAGTGAAGCAGGCCAGCCGCTACTCCTGCCACTGCCGTGGCGTGCTCTGGATCTGACAGGTAGTTGGCCAGACGTTCGGCCGGTTGGAGATCGGCGATACGTTTCGTGAGCTGCTCGGGGTTGAGAAACGTGTCCGTAATGAACTTGCCGAGACCCGCTGCCACCGCATCCTTGCTGCGTGGCAGCACCGCCGTGTGGGGGATCTTGATCCCGAGGGGGTATCGGAAGAGCGCCGTCACTGCGAACCAGTCAGCTATCCCACCGACCATTGCCGCCTCGCTGGCGGCTCGGACGTAGCCCACCCAGCTCTCGTCTGGCATGGAGAAGGTTCCGACGAAAATGGCGGCGGCGAGAGCCAGCAGCAATACCGCCCGTAACTTCATGGCACGCAAACGCCGCACCTGCTCAGGCGTGCCGATCATCAGTTGTCGCGCAAAAACCGTTCGATTTCGTCGACCAGTTGTCCGCCGGTGTCGGCCGGTGGGGAATACAGGTCAGCCGAATCTTCGAGTTCGGCGAGGTACTCGGACATTTCGTCCGAATTGGCGACCGCGCTGTCGACCCGTCGCTCCCATTGCTTGACCTCACGGTCGAGGCCGGACGAGTCCAGGTCCAGTTTCAGCATTGCTTCGGCCTTCGTGAGCAAGGTTCGAGCGGCTTTCGGGTTGCTGTTCTCAGATAGGTAGTGCGGTGTGGCTGCCCACAGGCTGGTCACGTTGACTCCAGCTGAAGATAGGAGTTGGGTGAGCACCCCGGTGATTCCGGTCGGGCCCTCATACGTTGGTGGGAGCAGGCCAAGGGCCAATCGACGTTCGACATTGTCCGTAACGCCGACCACCGGTACGGGCAGCGTGTGCGGTACCTGGCCGATGAAGGCTCCCAGCGCGATCGCTTCGGCAACGCCGAGTTCGGACAACACATGGGCCACCGTCCGAGCGAACACTTTCCAGCGAAGGCGAGGTTCTTCCCCAAGGATTAGGACCAGATCGCGGTCTTGGTCGGTTTCGATCGCATAGATACGGGTTTCGGGCCACGTGATGACTCGCTCGTCGCCCTCGTAGCTGATCAGCGGCCGACTGACCTGATGATCGTTGAATCCGTCGTGGTCGATCATCGCTACGTCGAGGCTGTCGTTGAGGCTCAGAATGTTCCAAAGTGCCCCGGTGGCAGCTTCGGCAGCGTCGTTCCAGCCTGAGAAGGCGAATAAGGCGACCGGGTCACGGAGTGACGGCCGGGAGATCCACGACAGTTCTTCCATCAGCCAAGCCTAGTGGCGTATCACTTAAACGGGCACACGACCTTTGGCGATCTAGCGATACTCTGGGTTTGGGAAGTCGAAGCGACAGCCGGCGTCCCACGATGCTCGCTGGTTTCCATGCACTGGCCAGCCTCCGACATCTTTGATCATCCGGGCCGAATGAAGAAGGTTCCACGTCATGAACGTTGTATTTCGATTCGTGAAATCGTTTTCGGGTCCGCCCGAACCTGGATCGAGGTACGACGGACCCGGGCCAACCTCACCGAGCCAGGCCGCATCGGCCTGCGGGGGGATTACGTAACCGAGGTGTTGAAGGGAATAGAGGATGTTCATGGCGCAATGTTTGGCTCCGTCTTCGTTGCCGGTCACCAGACACCCGCCGGTTTTCCCGTAGTACGAATACTGTCCGTGTTCGTTCAGCTGCGAAGAGTTTCCATAGAGGCGCTCAATAACCTTCGTACATATCGACGTTTTTTCACCAAGCCAGATGGCCGTCCCCAGCACGAGGATGTCTGCGTTGCTCACCTTTTCGTAGATGCCGGGCCAGTCGTCGACGGTGGCGCCGTGTTCGGTCATGTCCGGCCAAACGCCCGGTGCAATCTCGTAATCAGCCGCGCGGATCGTTTCGGTGGTCACGCCGTTGGCTTCCATGATGGCAGTGGAGATGTCCATCAATCCCTGGGTATGTGACATCTCTGGCGACTTCTTGAGCGATGTATTGATGAACAGAGCCGACAGGTCGGTGAAATCCCACTGGCTCGTAGTGTCTAGTCCTTGCTGCTGCGTGGAAAGCTCCATGTATGAACCCCTTCTTCGGCTACCTCGCTCAACCAACGGTAGACGGCGCTTGTTCCGATTCGAGCCGATGCTGGTCGATTAGACCCGTACCCACACGAGGCTGAGTTCGCCAACACTGATATCCGTTTTTTCCAGACCGATCTCGACGGTTTCGATGTCGTCAGCGGCGCCGTTCCATTCATCCATGATGTCGGTGACGTCGTTTTCGACATCGTCTTCAAGCGCATCGAGTCGGTCGGTTTTGTCGGCAACTTTTTCAGAGGCAGTCTGGAGGCGCTCCTGTGTCTGGCGCGTCATACGACGCCGTGAGGCCGCTGATCCAACTGCTCGCGACTTTGATCGACCACCAAGGATCGACCCGAGTAGATCGCCCGCTCCCGAGATGAGTTCGCTTTGGCGCCGTCCCTGCACGTCGGCCTCCAATTCCCGTACTCGTCGCTCAGCACTAGCAATTTGGTCGCTAACGGTCCGGATCTTCGTCTTATATTTGTCTTTGAGCTTGGCGATTGCTTCGTCGGCGGCTTCCTCGGCAGCCGCCTGGCAGCGGGTTCGGAAGTCCTCCTCTGATTCACCGATCCGCGAGTAGATCTTCAGCGTGGCGTTTTTGAAAACCTGCACCTGTTGATTGCGGTAGAGCCAATCGCGCAGGCTGGTCTTGGCCGACGTGTAGAAGGTCTTTGTGTCGATTTTGGCTTCCGGGAGGGCGTAGTTGCATCCTTCGGGTGCGGCCGTTGCGAGATCACGTTCGTCGTAATCGACAACCTTGGCTGTCTCGGGATCGAACTGATCCGACAGCGGATAGAAAATGGCTTCCCATTCCTCGGTGTGGTTGACGTCGGCATATTGGTCATCAAAAACCATGTCGACCCTGGCGACCAGTGCCGCCTCGAGGCGCGTTCCTACCGGGTCGACGCCCAGGTCGGTCGCCCATGGGGCTGCCGGGTCGAGGTAATACACCCGGGTGGTGTCGGGTACTTGAGGCGCGACCGGGCTCTCGTCGTCCGCTAATCCGTCTGTCGAGGCAGCCGTCGATTCGTTCGCCGTCGGGGCGGTCCCTTGAGTGGAAGCTGGCTCGGGGGTGGCTATGGCTGCACGTTCGGGAGAGTCGCCGGTCAGGGCCTGGACCTGTTCGCGCGAAAGTGGGCCGGCGAGATACGACATGGCCCACCGGGTCGTGAACAGACGGGGCTCCTTGGCTGAGGTCGAGTGCAGGATGAACTGTCGTTTGCCGAGGTCGGAGATGAGGGCATCGAGCATTTTGATGTCGACCGCCCCGGACGCCGACTTGAGTCCTTCGATGATCCTGGCCTTGTCCCGTTCGGTCTGTAAGCGTCCGATCATCCACGTACCGGCGTTCGACATGGCCTTGTAATCGAGGTCCACCGGGTTTTGCGTTGACAGCAAGAGACCAACCCCAAACGCCCTCGCCTGCTTAAGCAGAGTCAGGATGGGCTTCTTCGACGGCGGATTGGCCGTCGGAGGAGCGAAGCCAAACACTTCATCCATATAGATGAGCGCCCTTAGGTCCGAGGTGCCCTGCTGCGCTCGCATCCAGGTGACTACTTTCGACAGGAGCAACGTGACGACGAACTGGCGCTCGGCGTCGGAGAGGTGCGACAGGTACATGACGGATGCTCTGGCTTTGCCGTCGGGGGAGTAGAGAAGACTTGCGATGTCGAGCGGCGGGCCTTCGGTCCAGGACGAGAAGGCCGGCGATGCGACCAATCCGTTGAGGCTCATGGCCAGCTTCATACGGTCCTTAGGAGGAAAGAACGTGTCGAGGTCGAATACGCCCAATTTGCGGATCGGCGGCGATTGCACTTGGCCGATCAGCGTGGCAAGGTCGAGGTCGCGGCCTTCGGACCAGGCTTTCTCGATGATCGTTGCCAGCAAGATGTGTTCGGGAGACGAGATCGGGTCTGCGGTGATGTTGGCCAGGACCAGCAGTGACGAAACGAAGCCTTCGATTTCGGCGCGGATTGTTTCGGCTTCGGTCTCCCAACTGAGGTCAGGTGCGGCGAGCGAGCCCACAATGTTGAGCGGGATTCCGGCGGTCGACCCTGGCGTGTAAATCTGAAATTCGACGCCGAGTCCGAGCTGGCGGAGGCGATCGCCGGTGATATCCCAGCCGGCGAGCCCGTTCTTCCAGGTCTCCGCCGTGGCGGCTGCGTATTCGTCGAGCGTTTGGTCTTTGCGGCGCGCCTCGCCCTCGTCCACCCACGGACGGAAGTCGTCCGGTTGGAAGGTCGGAAAGTTGAGGAGCAGGTTCCCCATGTCACCCTTGGGGTCGATGATCAGGCAGGGAATATTTGAGAGGAGCGCTTCTTCGAGTGCCACGACTCCCAACCCGGTCTTGCCCGAACCCGTCATACCGACGATGATCCCGTGGGTTGTGAGGTCGTGCGCTTGATACAGCACGTTTTCGTTGGTCTTTTCACCGCTGGTGGGATCGATGATTCCACCAAGGAATAGTTCGCCGCGAGCTTGTTCAACCATGTGTTCTCCTGGACTGATCTGGTCGGATTGTAGGACGCCGCCAGGCAACGTCGACGAGGGGCCCTAGGTCGGGGCGGCTGGCAGGTTGGTTTCGAGGTCGGCGAGCGCCGCGTCCAACAGCTGTCGGTCCTCTTCCGAGTCGACTCTCCCGGCGAATGCGGTGGCGGAGGCGATGTGGCGCCGACTGACGGAATGGTCGCCAGCGACGAGCCCAGCTCTGGCAAGTGCCTCGTGCGCAAACGCAGCATAGAACGGTCCGAGTTTGCTGTCGCTGGCCTGCTGGAGAGCGCTCTCGCCATAGTGTTTGGCCGTTTCGGCGTCGCCCAGCAGTGCATAGACGCGCGACACCTGCCAGTCGGAGATGGAGAAATTCTTGGCGTCGCCGGCTTTGCGCCAGCAGGCAAGCGAACCGAGAGCTGCGGCCAGCATGGCTCGATCGTCGTCGGCAGATCGCTGTTCCATATCGATGTACGTCCAGGCCTCATTGAAGAGGGTGACGGCGGGGGATCGCCAATCGATATCAGCCATGGTCAATGCTTCTGATCGTGTCGATGAAGGTATCAAGATCGGTTTTGTCGTTGTAAAAGTGCGGGCCGATGGCGAGTTCGTCGGGGCCGAACGTTCCGACTCGTACATCGAGCGCTTCCAGACCGGCCTGCACCCGGAACGCGTCGGTTACTGCCACCGTCACGACCGGCCCGCGATCGTCGGACGTGTCCGACGTAACAGTCAAACCGGCTTCTCCCGCTTGGTCGACCAGCCACCCCGTCGCAGCAAGAGACATCTCACGTATCTCTTCAACACCGACTGAGGTGAGTGGATCCAAGCCGGCTTCGAGGGTGTAGAGCGCGGCCGGGTTCGGCGGACCGTCGAGAAACCGCCCAATCCCAACCGGCTCGGGATCCGGCCAGGCGGGGTCGCCGTCAATTCCCCATCCCGGCGTAGTCGGTTCAAGCTGTTCGATGATCTCGGGATGAACGAATAGAAAACCAGCCGGAGTACCGCCACACAGCCAGCCGTCGGTGCGCCCCACCGCGAAGTCGATCCCCAGGTCCTCAACCCCGATTGGCCGGGACCCGGCCGTATCGGAACAGTCCAAAACGACGTACCCGTCTACATCGTGAGCGGCGGCCACTACTCGCTTGAGGTCGACTGCCTCGCCCGCCGCGCATCCGCTACTCAGCATGACGAGGGCGGTCCGTTCGTCGATGGCGGCCAACAGCGTTTCGGTGGCGATCGTGCGCCCATCCCAACTTCTCACCACGGTCTCTTCAAGAGCGGCTTGCCGTCGCCAAAAGGTTCTCCCAGGACTCTGTTCGAGTTGGGTGGTTACGAAGCGCCGTTGCTGAGGCGGGAACCGAAAACACGAGTCGATGCTGGTAAACGCCGTCGACAGGCTGGTGGTAGCCACGGTTGTGGCTGGTGAGGCTCCAATAATGCTGGCAATGTCGTTGCCGAGATCGAACGGGAGCTTGGCCCAGTTGCGGTCCCATGCCGACAATCCCAACGTTGCCCAATCCTCGACAAACTGTGCAAGCAGATCCGAAGCTGCGTAACTCATGGCGCCCTGATCCTGGCTGGCTAGGTAGGTGGCGGTTTCGACAATCGGATACTGAGATCGCCAGTTGGGTGCCATCTGCCGAGTGTATCGCGATC
>RCMY010000198.1_pt1 | contig 55765 bp, 46 predicted proteins | sample 2041341 | NCBI WGS metagenome assembly RCMY01 (sample SAMN09708234, study PRJNA481090) | Marine sediment metagenome, whole genome shotgun sequencing project.
CGGGTGGTGATGGGGTCGAACAACATCGACTCCTGCAACCGAACTTGACACGCTCCCTCCGTCGTCGGTCTGGCGACAGTGTTCGGAGCGGGCGGCGGAACCGTCTCGTACGAGGAGATCGAAGAGGTCGACGTCGTCCTGCTCTGGGGCAGCAACGCTCGTGAAGCCCACCCGATCTTCTTCCATCACCTGCTGCAAGGTCTTCGAAACGGTGCGCGCATGTTCGCCGTCGATCCGCGGCGGACCTCATCGTCGAAGTTCGCCGACTCCTGGCTCGGTCTCGACGTCGGCACCGACATCGCCATGGCCAATGCAGTGGCCCGCGAGATCATTGCGGCCGGACTCGTGAACCAGGCGTTCATCGACCACTCCACCGACGGCTTCGAGGCCTACAAGGACTCCGTCGAGCCGTACACGATCGACGTCGCCGCCGAGATCACCGGCGTACCCGCCGAGGCGATCCGGGAGATGGCGCACGCCTACGCCACCGCCGAGAAGGCACAGATCCTGTGGACGCTCGGGATCACCGAACACCACAACGCGGTCGACAACGTCTTGGCGCTGTGCAACCTCGCCCTCCTCACCGGTCACGTCGGCCGATGGGGGAGCGGTCTGGTTCCGCTGCGCGGGCAGAACAACGTGCAGGGTGGTGGCGACATGGGTGCGCTACCGAACAAGTTCGCCGGCTTCCAAGACGTGACCGACGAAGCGAGTCGCGCCAAGTTCGAAGCCGCCTGGAACACCGAGCTCAACGCTGACGACGGCATCCACCTCACGCTGATGTTCGAGGCCATGGGTCGAGGTGACCTGACCGCGGCGTTCGTCATCGGCGAGAACCCGGCGGACTCCGAAGCCGACATCGACCACGCCCGCGCGCTGCTGTCGGGTCTCGACTGCCTGGTCGTCCAGGACATCTTCATGACTCACACCGCGGAACTGGCCGACGTGGTCTTTCCGGCGTCGGTCGCCTGGGCTGAATCCCACGGCACGGTCACGTCCAGTGAACGACGGGTCCAGCGGACACGCCCCGCCGTCACCCCGCCGGGTGAGGCCCGTCACGACATCGACATCCTCGGCGCGCTCGCCGAGCGGATGGGTGTCGACCTGACGGATCACGGCTGCGCCCTCGAACCCGAAGCGCTGTGGGATGAGTTGCGATCCTTGTCGCCGATGCACGCCGGAATGTCATACGAACGGCTCGAATCCGAGGGCGGGCTCCAGTGGCCCTGCCCGAGCCTCGATCACCCGGGCAGTCCGTTCCTCCACGGCTGGCTCTGGGAGGACGACCTCGGTGGCCGCAGCCCCGCACCCTTCTCCGTCGTCGAGCACGCAGGACCACACGAAGCGCTGTCCGACGAGTTCCCCCTCCGGCTCACGACCGGGCGGTCGCTCGACTCGTACAACACCGGAGTCCAGAGCAACGGCTTCGACTCACCCATCCGCTACGGCGACGAGCTCGACATCAACCCGGCCGACGGTGCCGCCCTCGGCATCATCGACGGCGAGCGTGTCTCGGTCAGTTCGCCGCGTGGCACCGTGGAGATGTCCGTCCGGTTCCAGCCCGACATCCCGCAGGGTCTCACGTTCACGACCTACCACTTCCCTGATCTGGTCGACATCAACAAGCTGACCAACGACGCCTGGGACCGGCGTTCCGGCACGTCCGAGTTCAAAGCGGCATCGATCCGCATCGACAAACTCCATGTATCGACATCGACATCGACATCGATTCCAGCGCAGGCCTGACAGAGACTCAAATGCCTGACCTGCATCTCACGATCGACACGTCCACCGATGCCGAACGAGCAGCAGTCGATGCCGTCCTCGGCGACGATGCGCACGTCGTCATCCACGAAACCGAGCGGTACGTACGCGGCGGCATGGCTCGCAAGCGCGACCGCCGTCATCTCCTGCTCCCGGGCCTTCACGCGCTGCAGGCCGACATCGGGTGGATCAGTCCCGGTGGCCTCAACCACCTGTGCGATGTGCTGCAGGTGCCGCCGGCAGAAGCGTACGGAGTGGCCACCTTCTACGAACTGTTCCGGACCGAGGACCCGGGCCACGCTGATTCGACCGTGCACGTCTGCATGGACACCTCGTGCCACATCGCCGATGCCGAAGGCTTCGCCCAGCGCCTCGAGGCAGCGGGGAAGCGTGTGCACCGCGGGCCCTGTCTCGGGCAGTGCGAGCGAGCCCCTGCGCAGTTCGTCCAGGGGCGGGGCGAAGCCGACTCGGTCCCTGCCGACGCCCAGAACATCGCCGATCCGGGCTCGTATCGCCTCCCGCAGCACGGATCCTCCGGCCTGCGGATCCTCCACCGGGTCGGCGTCGTCGACCCGACGTCGCTGCAGTCGTACCGTGACCACGGCGGCTACCGGATGCTCGCCCACGCCATCGTCGTCGGTGCGGAGGCCGTGCTCGACGAGATCGGTGGAGCCGAGCTGTCGGGTCGCGGTGGCGCTGCGTTCCCCACCGCGATCAAGTGGCGTGCGGTCGCGGCAGAACAGGGTCGACCGAAGCATGTGATCGCGAACGCAGACGAGTCCGAGCCCGGCACGTTCAAGGACCGCATCCTGATGGAGAACGATCCGTTCGCACTGGTCGAAGCGCTCACGATCGCCGGGCTGACCACGGGTGCCGAGAACGGATGGGTCTACATCCGCGGCGAGTACCCGCTGGCGACCGCCCGGCTCGCAAACGCGATCGAGCAAGCGGAAACAGCGGGGCTGCTCGGGGACGACGTCTCGGGTTCGGGTCGTCGATTCGGCATCGAGATCCGACGTGGTGCAGGTGCATACATCTGTGGCGAAGAGACGGCGCTGATGGAGTCGATCGAAGGCTTCCGCGGCGAACCGCGCAACAAGCCGCCTTTCCCGACCACGCACGGATTGTTCGGTGAGCCGACAGCGGTCAACAATCCGGAGACGCTCTTCAACGTGCTCGACATCCTCGAATCGGGCGCCGAGGACTACGCCTCGAGCGGAAGCACAGGATCGAACGGCCATCGACTGTTCTGCCTGTCCGGGCACGTCGTGACGCCCGGTCTGTACGAGGCTCCCTTCGGGATCACGCTCGGAGAACTGATCGATCTGGCCGGCGGAGCGACCGGAACGACCCGAGCCGTCCTCCTCGGCGGAGCGGCCGGCATGTTCGTCGGAGCCGATGCTCTGGACCTCGAACTGTCACTCGAAGCCACACGCGCGGCCGGTGTCACACTGGGTTCTGGAGTCGTCACGCTGTTCGACGACTCGGTCGACTTCACGGCGCTGCTCACCCGGATCACCGAGTTCTTCAAGGGCGAGTCGTGCGGCCAGTGCGTTCCCTGCCGCATCGGCACCAAGCGACAGCACGAGGTGATCGTCGAGATGGGCGAGCGCGGCGAGCTCACCGCCCAACGGGCCCGACTCATCGACGACATGGCCACGGCCATGGCCGACGCATCAATCTGCGGCCTCGGCCACACCGCTGCCGGCGCCGTCCAGTCCGCCATCCGCCTCGGCCTGATCGGAGCCCCGTCATGACACACCCCGTACGTATGGTGCCTGGCACACCACGTACACCCGTACGTATGGTGCCTGGCACACCACGTACAGACCGTTCCGAAGCGACCGCCACCTCGGTCACGGTGCGGATCGACGGCGCCGACGTCACGGTCGAGGAGGGCGCCACGATTCTCGACGCGTGCACCCAGGCGGGTATCGACACACCGACGATCTGCTCTGCCGAGAACCTCACGCCGGTCAACGCCTGCCGGGTCTGTGTCGTCGAAGTCGACGGTAATCGCACGCTGGTGCCGTCCTGTTCGCGTCCCGTCGAAGCGGAGATGGTGATCCAGACTGACTCCGACAGAGTCCGTCACAGCCGCAAGATGGTGCTCGAGTTCCTCGGCACGGCGAACGACCTGAGCCAGGCCCCGGAGATCAATCAGTGGTCAGAGGACTACGGCGTCGACACGACTCGCTACGCCGAGGGCGCGGAACGTTTCGAGCAGCCGGTCAAGATCCAGGACCACCTGTACATCCGGGACTACGACAAGTGTGTCCTCTGCTACAAGTGCGTCGATGCGTGCGGTGAGGAAGCGCAGTTCACGTTCGCGATCGCGATGTCCGGTCGAGGTTTCGACAATCGAATCTCCACGGAATTCGACGTCACGTTGCCCGACTCGGCGTGCGTCTACTGCGGCAACTGCATCGGCGTCTGTCCGACCAACGCCCTGCAGTTCAAGACGGAGTTCGATCTCCGCGAGGCAGACGACTGGCGTGAGGAGGACCAGACGGTCACTCGCACCGTCTGTTCGTACTGCGGTGTCGGGTGCAACCTCGAACTCCACGTCCAGGACAATGCGATCGTCAAGGTCACGAGTCCGGCCGACCACGAGGTGACCCACGGTCACCTCTGCATCAAGGGTCGCTTCGGGTGGAAGTACGTCTGACCGCATCCGGTCTCGTTCGGTCTGACAACTTCTGTTTTCCGTCTGGGTGGTCCTGTAGTACCCTCCGTGACATCTACACCGTTGAAAGGTTCAAGAACTCATGAAGAAGCTTGCTCTCACCCTCGTCGCCATGGCGGCAGTACTGTTCGGAACCGGACCGGTCGTCAACGCGTACCCGCCGGGCGCCGGCGTCGTCGCGGTGAGCCCGGCCGGCGGTGTCGTCGCTCCTGGCGGCAACATCACCGTGACCGGTTCGTGTACTCCCGCCGAAACGGTCACCGTGACACTCGGGACCGCCACCGTGACCGGGACCTGCTCGGCGGCAGGCACCGGCCCGACCGGATCCGCTGCAGCCCTCTCATCGGCGCCTGCGGCCGGCGGGTACAGCATCGTGATCGCCGCTCCGACCGCAGCAGGCACATACACACTCCGCGTCGTCGGTTCGGTGAGCGGTTCGCTCGCCGCTGACGTCACCATCACCGTGCAGGCAACCACCCCGCCGGTGACCCAGGGTGGAGACACCAACGGCGGCACGGCCGCTGGTGGCGGCACGCTGCCGTCCACGGGCTCTGACAGCACGAGCACTGCGCTCCTGATCGGTTTCGGTTCGCTGTTGATGGGCCTCGGTCTCTTCGGCACGGCACGGGTTCGTCGGAACCAGTTCACCGCTGTCGGCTGACCTTCGGTCACCTTGACACAACGTTTCATCGCTGGCCCACGGTCTGACCGTGGGCCAGCGGCGTTTTCGGGCTCGCCGGTCGTGGCATGACTGACGCGAACACGCCGGAGGCTTCGGTTCCGTCGCCGTCAGCGTCATGGGTCGGCAGGGCAGTCACGATCATGTCCGCACTCGCCGTCGTCGGCGGTGCCGCCATCATCGGTATCGCCCTCTTCGGCGGCTCCGACAGTGACACTGCTGTACCCGTTGGGGACCCGGCGCGGGAGAGCTTGAACATCTCGTGCTTCGCGTATCGAGACCTCGACGCCAACGGGTCCTACGATCTCGGCGATCGGCCGTACGCAGCGCTGCGAGTCGACGGCGCCGGTACCGACGCTGCCGTCACGACGTCGTCGAACGCCGGCGGCTTCGCGAACTTCGAGATGCTGTTGGGCGGCGACAACGTGCTGGTCGCAGCAGCAGGGAGCTTCACCTTCGAAGCGGTGCCGCCGGACGGGTGGCAACTGACGTCGGGCACCGCTGCCCGCAGCATCGACTTCGTCGAGCTCGAGGGCTCTCCAGCAGGCATCGTCTCCACAGAGCAGTGCGAACCGTTCGGACTGGCGCCGGTCGATCCGCTGGTCGTGATGTCGCAGAGCGCCGAAGCCCGCTCCGGCTTCGAACCGCTCCCGAACACCGAGATCGTCGACTTCGACGACTTCACGACCGCCAACACGATCACGGAGATCCCGAACGGGTACGCCGGCGTCGACTGGGCGAACTGGGTGTCGACGCACCGGATTCTGTACGGCGGCCCGGGATACGTCAACGGCAACACGTCGGGCGAGTTCGTGGCGTACAACAGCTCCGGGCACCCCGCGACGATCTCGTCGGACGAGCCGTTCGACGTCGTCGGCGGATACTTCTCCGTGGCCTGGCCCGACGGTGAACTCCACGACATCACGGTGCAAGCGTGGCGCGGCGACTCGCTCGTCGCGACGGACAGCTTCAGGGCGCGCACGAGCGGACCGCTGTACTTCGATGCCGACTATCGCAGCGTGACTCGTGTCGAGATCGCCTCGGCGGCGAACTGGCAGTTCGTGCTCGATGACCTCGAGCTCCGTACAGCGAACTGAACGGAGCGCTGGCGGGCAGGCAGCAGATCGAACCCAGCACCCGACATGTCCGGTCGCTGCCATTCGTCCGAGCGACCTCGCTGGTCGGCGGATCTAGGCTTCGGGGGTGACCGTCGGTGAGACCAAGATCTGTTCGTCCTGCGGTCGCACGATCGAATGGCGCAAGAAGTGGGAACGGAACTGGGAGGAGGTCCGGTACTGCTCGGATGCCTGTCGTCGGCGCAAGATCACGCCTGCCGATCGCCAACTGGAAGCGGCGATTCGAGACCTGCTCGAGAAACGTGCGAACGGTGCGACGATCTGTCCGTCAGAGGCAGCACGAACCGTCGGCGCAGACACATCGCCCAGTGACGCCGATGCGTGGCGTGCCTTGATGGAACCTGCCCGAGCTGCCGCGCGACGGCTGGTGGCCGCCGGCGAGGTGGAGATCACGCAGGGCGGCCGGGTGGTCGACCCGTCGACAGCGAAAGGACCGATCCGCATCCGTCGACTGAAGTGACCTCGACGGGGTAGACCTGGGAGATGACGAGGCTGTCCACACCCGCATCCGGTCGCGACGCCGCTGAGGCCTTCGTTGCCGACCACTTCAGCCACCTCGTGTGCGACGAGGTCGCAGGGTCTGACGACTTCCGTGGGGGGCAGGCCGCCGCCGATGCCGCGTTGGCCCGCTTCGACGTGTCCGGATATGCCCGCAACCGCAACGAGGTGCTGCCGGTTGCACGGCGCGGGGCATCGGCGCTGTCGCCCTACATTCGTCACGGTCTGCTGACGCTTCCGCAGGTCTGGGCGCACGTCGCCGACGGACCCGAACGAGACGTCAAGAAGTTTCGCGACGAGCTCATGTGGCAGGAGTTCGCCCGACACTGGTATTCCCGTCTTGGAGCGAAGACGCGCAAGGGCGTCCGCAACGTGCTGCCCGCCACTGCGACCGGTGACTTCGACTCCGGTTGGGATCGTCGCATGGCGTGCATGGACAACACGATCGGTGAGCTCCTGAACGACGGTTGGCTGGTCAACCAGACTCGGATGTGGTTGTCGAGCCACTGGTCCGTCCGCCAGGGGCTGTCGTGGCAGCAGGGCGAGGATCACTTCTTCCGGCATCTTCTCGATGGCTCCCGCGCCGCGAATCGGCTCGGCTGGCAGTGGACGACGGGTACCGGTTCGTCGAAGCACTACGGGTTCAGCCGGTACCAGGTCGAGAAGCGTGCCGGTGCACTCTGCAACATGTGCGAGATGAAGCAGTGGTGTCCCATCGAGGACTGGCCTGCGAACCCACCGCTCGACCCCGTCTCGGAGCCGGTCGAACTGCGTCGCGACCCCCACGGGCTCCGCACGACCGGGCCCAAGCACGTCGTCGAATCGCGCCTGGCTGACACCGTCTGGTTGACTGCGGAATCGCTGGGAATCGCTGATCCGGCACTCGTGGCCCGACCCGGGCTTCCCGTCGTCTTCGTGTTCGACGAGCCGTTGCTGGCCTCGTTGCGGCTGAGTTCGAAACGACTGGTCTTTCTCACCGAGACACTTGCCGAGCTGGCCGAGACCCTGCCCGTCGAACTCCACTTGGGTGAACCCGTCGAGGTGCTGTGCGACCGTGCGGTCGCCGTCACGTTCGCGCCCGTGCCAGGGTTTCGTCGGCGCGCCGAGGCGATCGTTCCTGCCGAGACGCATCCGTGGCCGTGGCTGGCCCGACCCGCCAACGGCCCGATCACGAGTTTCAGTGCCTGGCGGAAGTCGGTGCGAGTCATCCGCCACGGCACGTGACGGAGGGCAACGGCGGCGAGGCCACGGCGTCTCGTCGACGTTCGCGCTGTCGGCTCGCCTGCCTGCGGCCGACTGGCCTGCATCGGTCAGACTGGCCGCATGGATTTCGACCTTCCCGGAGACGATCACCCGGCCCGCCTCGCGGTTCGTGAGTGGATTGCAGCGAACCCCGACCCGACGGGCAGGGAGCTGGCCGAAGCGGGCTACGTGGTGCCGCACTGGCCCGCTCCGTACGGTCTGGAGGCCAGCCCGATCGACCAGATCGTGATCGACGACGAACTCGATCGGGCAGGCATCAGACGACCGGGCAATGCCATCGGGATCGGTTGGGCGGCACCCACGATCCTGCTCGCCGGCACCCAGGAACAGCAGGATCGCTACCTGCCGAAGATCTTCAGCGGCGAGGAGATCTGGAGCCAGTTGTTCTCCGAGACCGAGGCGGGTAGCGACCTCGCGAACCTCGCGACCACTGCGGTCCGTGACGGCGACGAGTACGTGATCAACGGTTCCAAGATCTGGTCGAGCGGGGCGCACCACTCCAAGTTCGGGATCCTGATCGCCCGGACAAACCCGGACCAGCCGAAGCACAAGGGCATCTCCTACTTCATCTGCCCCATGGACACCCCGGGCCTCTCGATGAGCCCGATCGTCGACATGACGACGGCGCACTCGTTCAATCAGGTGTTCTTCGACGACATGCGCCTGCCGGCATCCCTGCGGGTCGGTGAGGAGGGTGACGGCTGGAGGCTGGCCAAGGTCACCCTGTCCAACGAACGCGTCTCACTGTCGTCGTCGGGCTCGCTCTGGGGCGCCGGTCCGTCGGCTGAGCAGCTCTTCGATCAGATCCGCCTCGGTGGCGGCATCGAGGACCCGGTGTTGCGTGACGAGGCGGCCAAGCTGCACATCGATGCGGAGTTGCTGCGGCTGAATCGTCTGCGCAGCCTGAGTGCGACACTCAACGGCAAGACGCCGGGCCCGGAAGCATCGATCCTGAAGATCATGGCCGACGAGCACGGTCAGAAGGTGATGGCGATGGCCAAGGCGCTCGCAGGAACGTCCGGAATGCTCGCCGGTTCGGGTCCCGTCGGTGAGGTTCCGATCGGAATGCAGGCCGGGCCGACCGAGAACAACCTGACGGGTCTGAACGACTTCGGTGACGTCGACCCGATCTGGCACTTCGGGTATCTGTTCCACCCGGCGCTCACGTTGGGCGGCGGCACGTTCGCCGTGCAGCGCAACATCGTGGCCGAACACGTCCTCGGACTGCCACGCGAGATCAACGCCGAACAGGGACTCACCTGGTCCCAGGCCCGCCGCCCAGGCGTGTAGGGGCAGCTCGTTCGAGAACATCTCTGGCGCGGTGGAACAGGAGAACGGGCGGTGCGGAGACGGTCACGGCTGTGACCATCGCTGTCACCGCCGCACTGCTGTCGGTTTCGATGGACCAGATTGCGTCGGCGGCGGGTCGGACATTCGTGGTGAACTCCGTCGCCGACGACACCGATGCGTCCAGCGTTGACGGCGTCTGTTCGATCGCCAGGTTGCCCGGCACCTGCACGCTGCGCGCAGCCCTGCAACAGGCGAACGCCTCGCCCGGACACGATCGGATCGAGTTCGCCATTCTGGGGAGCGGCCCGCACCGCATCGGCCCGACCAGTTCCTCTCCGATCATCGTCGACTCAACGGGTCTGACCCTCGACGGCTACACCCAGCCCGGTTCGTCCGCGAACACACTGGTCCACGGCTCCAACGCCGTGCTCCGAATCGAGATCCGCGGGCAGGGTCCGAGCGGGATCGACGGCTTGTACTTCCAGTCTCCGAACAACGTGGTGCAGGGTCTCGCGATCTTCGACTTCAAACGACATCTCCGGTTCGGGGGGTCTTCGACGGACGGCAACGAGGTGCACGGCAACTTCATCGGCACCGATGCCTCCGGCACGTTTGCGCAACCCGCACGTGTCGTGAACAGCGACGGCGTCCACATCGAAAATGGTGCCTCCGACAACCTGATCGGAAAGCCCGGGCTCGGCAACCGCAACGTGCTGTCCGGCAACGGTGACAAGGGCCTCGGCATCTTCGACGACAACTCCGATCGCAACGTCGTGCGCAACAATGTCATCGGGCTCTCGCCGACGGGAATGCCGCTGCGGAACTGGGGGCATGGGGTCGACATCAACTTCGATGCAAGTGACAACGTCGTCGGCGGCTTTGGCACCCAGCAGCGCAACGTCATCTCCGGCAACGAGCTGTCCGGTGTCGAGATCTCTCACGATCAAGGAGCAGCATCGACGACCGGCAACGCCGTCATCGGCAACCTGGTCGGCACGAACCTGGACGGGACGGCGGGAAGCTCCACCACCCGCAACCGCGAGTTCGGCGTCAACCTCGAGGGCAAGCCGACGTGTCCGGCGATCGATTCGTGCGGCCCCGACATCAACGACAACCGCGTCGAGGCGAACACGATCGTCGGCTCGGCAGCCGGCGTGATGATCTGGAAAGGCGCACGCAACTCGATCGTCCGGAACAACCGAATCGGCCTGCTCCCCGACGGGACGATTCCGCCGTCGTCGGCGAACACGATCTGGGGGGTCCTGATCGAGGCGGGAGCCTTCGACAACCTGACGACAGCAATGTGATCGCCGGGGTCCTCGACGGGATCCAGGTGCGCCCGGACAACGACTACACCAACGAGCCGACCAACCCGGATCTCGTCACCGACGGCAACACCTTCCGGCGCAACTCGATCTGGGGCATCGTGAACGGGCTCGGCATCGACATCGCTCCGATCAGCTCGATCAACGACACGCCTGGTGAAGTCAGCGCCGGTGTGCAGGGAGCCATCATGGGCCCGAGCATCGGCCCCGCGACCGAAGACGCCGTCGTGGTCGCTGCCTGCGTCGGTTGCCTGGTCGAGTTGTTCGTCACCGATGCCGACATCGCCTCGGCCTACGGCCAGGGTCGAACCTTCGTCGACGATGTCGTGGTGGGCGGCTCCGGCGTCGCCACGCTGGCACTGCGCGATTCGACCGACGATCCATACGTCCTGCGGGCAGGGAACCGATTGTCGGCGACGGCAACCGATACCGCGGGCAACACCTCGGAGTTCTCGTTGCGCGTCGTCGTGGAAGCCGGCAACGTCGGCCTCCCCACCACGACCACCACCACCACCACGACCACCACCACCACCACGACCACCACCACCACGACCACGACCACCACCACGACCACGACCACGACCACCACCACGACCACCGCGTTGCCGACGACAACGACGACAACGACGACAACGACGACGACGACCCTGCCGCGGGTGTCCACTCCACAGGCGCACGGCGCCGGGGGAGACCTCTCCCCGGCCGTCCGCTGCGGGTCCGCCTGCTGACAGCGTCGCCGAGTGCTCCCTCAATCGCTAGCTTCGAGACCGTGAGCGACATCAGGCGAGGGTTCGGCATCGACATCGGGGGCACCGGCATGAAGGCGGCGATCGTCGATCTGGACTCCGGAGCCCTGCTCTCCGAGCGGCTGCGAGTCGACACACCGCAACCAGCGACTCCTGCAGCGATGGCCGTGGTCCTGCGCGAGTTGATCGCAGGCCACGCCTGGACCGGACCGCTGGGGGTCGCCTTTCCAGCGGTCGTTCGCCACGGCGTCGTCGGGTCGGCTGCGAACATCGACAAGAGTTGGCTCGACATCGACGCCGACGCACTGTTCACCGAAGCCAGCGGGCTCGACGTCCACATGCTCAACGACGCCGATGCTGCAGGCATCGCCGAGATGCGATTCGGTGCCGGGGCACTGCCGGACGGCTCTCCACGTCCGGGTGTCGTCATGATGCTCACCTTCGGCACCGGGATCGGTTCGGGCCTGTTCGTCGATGGCGTGCTGGTTCCGAACACCGAGCTGGGACATCTCGAACTCGACGGCCACGATGCGGAGCAGCAGGCGTCGGCCAAGGCTCGCGACCGTGACGAGTTGAGTTGGAAGGAGTGGGCAGTTCGTGCGCAGCACTATCTGCGCCACGTCGAGGCACTTTTCTCGCCTGACCTCTTCATCGTGGGCGGTGGGATCAGCAAGAAGCCCGGCAAGTGGCTGCCCTACATCCACATCGACACCGAGATCCTCCCTGCCGAGATGGCGAACAACAGTGGCATCGTCGGTGCTGCGCTCGCGGTCGAGCACCTCACGGTCGAACACCTCACTGCCTGAGCGCAGTTGCCGGCTGTTTGCGTTGCCAGCCCCTCGGCGATTGCGACCGCGACTGGGTGCAGCGCTACTCGAGCTTTTTCGACGCAGTTCTCGACTGCACACCGACGACGATCATCGTGAGTGCGAGGAGCGGCACGACGAAGAACAACATGACCTTGCCGTAGTCGTCGCTGAAGTCGTTCTCGGCAGCGTCGAGGACGAGCCATGCGACGTACGCGCCGTAGAGCGCGAAGAACAACGAACCCTCCCAGCGCTTGAGCACGTGACCGTTGGCGAAGATCGGCAGGCAGGCGACGGCCACCACGATCATGACGGGAAGGTCGACCTGGATGCTGCTCTCGGCAATCGGTATCGATCCGGGAGCGACACTCGCGGTCACGCCGAGGACGGCGAGCAGATTGAAGAGGTTCGAGCCGATTGCATTGCCGACGGCGAGATCGCGTTCCCCGCGCAGGGCAGCAAGCACCGATGTCGCGACCTCGGGGAGCGATGTGCCGATGGCGACGACGGTGAGCCCGATCACGAGGTCGCTCACGCCGAGCTCGGCGGCGATGTCGGTCGCCCCTCGTACCAGCGCCTGTGAGCTGGCGACGAGCAGCAGGAGGCCACCGACCAGATACCCAAGGTCGACCCGGACCGGAATGGTGTCGAGCGCTTCGCGGTCGACGACCTCGGCCAGGTCATCGGGAACGGCGTCGGGGTCGCGTCGTGCGGCGACGACGGTCCAGACGAGGTAGACGACGAGCGCTGCGACGAGGATGAAGCCCTCGATCCGGTCGATCTCTTCGTCCAGTGCCATGAAGAGCACCAGGACCGACGCGCCGATCATGATCGGGACGTCGATGCGCACGATGCGGCGCGCCACGACCAGCGAGCCACCGATCGCTGCAGCGACACCCAGGGCGAGCAGGATGTTGGCGATGTTCGAGCCGACGACGTTGCCGACAGCGAGTGAGCCAGGCTGGGAATCAGGGTCGATCGAACCGGTGTTGCTGCGCAGTACGTCGCCGACGCTGACTGCCAACTCCGGGGCGCTGGTGCCGAAGGCGACCACGGTCAGACCGATGACCACGCTCGACATTCCCGTGCGTGCAGCGAGCCGCGCTGCACCGCGGACCAGGCCTTCGGCGCCGGCCACCAGACCCACGATTCCCACGACGATGAGCACGATCGAGATCACGGACATGATGGCCAGAGGATAGGAGCGCTGTCGCGAAGTGCGCGCCAGGTCCGACGGAGTTCAGCAGAGTTCGGTGGTGCACGCCGTGTTCGGTCCCGAATGGGTCAGCGTCGTCGGCGCCAGGCGCGGTACCGCTGCTCGACTCGGCCGCGCACGTCGACACCGAACTCCTTCGGGGCCGCGACGACGCCGGCGCGTTCGGCGAGAATCTGGTTGAGTTCGGCACCGATGAGAAACACGAGACACGCCAGCCAGAGCCATGTCAGGGCGAGGAGTGCGGTGCCGGCAGCGCCGACGATCTCGTTGCCGCCGACCGCGACTCGGACGTAGTAACCGAACCCGAGTGACACCGTCAACCAGCCGATCGCGGTCAGCACCGCACCGGGCAGGTCGAACCGCCATGGCGTGCGATGGTGGGGTCCGATGTGGAAGAGCGTTGCGGCCCAGACGACGAGGATCGCCAGGGCAACGATGAACCGCAGGGGCGCCGGGACGCCGATGTCGCTGAGCGACACCCACAGCGCTGTCGACACGGCGACGGTGGCGAGTGTGCCGACCGCCATACCGATCGCCGTCGCGCGGAGTCGGATGAAGCGGCGGCTCTCCTCGATGTCGTAGGCGACGTCGAGTGCCCGGATCAGGCCTGCGAAACCGCGAGAGAGCGTGAACACGGCGATGGCGACGGAGGCGCTCAACACACCCGGCCGACTTTGATCGAAGAGACCGTCGACGGCGGTGCGAATCGTGTCGGACTCCGTGGTGAAGGTCCGTTCGACGAATTCGTCGATCGAGGACTGCAGGTCAGCGGTCAGGCCTTCGCCGAGGAGCGAGACCGATGACAACACCGCGAGCAGCGCAGCCGGCATGCTGAGGATCAGCCAGAATGCGACACCGGCGGCAGCGTCGAACAGGCCGTCGTCGTGCAGTTCGCGCCACATCCTCGTGACGACGGACCACGTGCTCGCCCATCGCGTCGACGTGACGCCAGGAGGGAGGTCGACGGGGCCGGTACCAGTGGTGGTGTCGGTCTTTGCGTCGGGTTTGCGGTCCGCGTCGGGGTCGGGTGACGCGCTCAGTGCGACCACTGTCGCATGCGGTCGGCGAGCTCGGAGCGGTAGGTGGCGGCTCGACGGAGCTTGAGGTCTTCGTAGCCGCGCACCTGGTCGGGGAGCGACGCGATCCGGATGGCCTCGTCGCGGTTCGCAGCGGTCAGGGAGACGGTGAGTCGTTCGATGACCGCGACGTATTCGGGGATCATCGCCCGTTCGACCTTGCGGACCTCGGCCCACCGGAACGGATCGGCCAGCGTGCCCCGAACCCGCTTGGCGGCGAGCAGTGCCCGCAGCGCCGGTACTGCGGTCCGCTGCAGTTTGAGCTTGCGGTCCATACCGAGCGAGCGCAGCATCGGCGGGTGCAGGTGGTAGGTCACCGTGGTGCCGCCACCACCGACGGACTCGTACTGATTCCCTGACTCGTCGAGCAAGAGCAGTCGGGCGACTTCGTACTCGTCTTTGTAGGCCATCAGTTTGTGGAGATGGATCGCCACGGCCCGGGTGAAGGATCCCGCTGTGTCGTCGAGGTCGCTCTCGCTACGGCGGGCTCGATCGACGATCGCCCGGAACTGCTGTGCGTAGGCCTCGGACTGGTACCCCACGAGGTCATCGGCGAGGCGGTTGACGAGCTGGTCGTCGGTTTCCGGGGCAACGGTGATCGGGAGGTCGGCGGAGCGTTCCACCGCTGCGCTGTCCTCGACCCAGGCTCGGCCCCAGCGGAATGCAGCAAGGTTGGTCTCGACGGCGACGCCGTTCAGCGTGATCGCCTGCTCGACGGCTGCCGGGGGAAGTGGCACCGCGCCGGCTTGCACGGCAGCGCCGAGCACGATGATGTTCGCAGTCGTTGTCGACCCCAGCAGGCCGTCGGCAAGTGCGGCTGCATCGAGGTATCGGTTGTCGGCGCTGCGCGTCACCGAGGCAACTCGGTCGGCGAGCACTGCTTCGGTCGGGAGTTGCAGCGTCGGGTCGGTGACCATCGAACCCGTCGGGACGGCGTCGGTCGAGGCGATCATCACGGTGCGGTCGGAGCGGGCCCCGTTGAGGTTGGCGTCCCGGGCACCGACCAGCAGGTCGAACGCCAAGATCGCATCGATGCCGCCGGTCCCGGAGGCGGTTCCGGCGGTGTTCCCGCCGGCCGTGTCGCTCGTGATCGTCACATCGCTGACCACCGGGCCGGCCTTCTGGGAGAGCCCCGTCTGGTCGAGGCCGCGCACCGTGCAGTCGGCGAGCATCGCGGCGGTGCCGAGGATCTGGCTGACGGTGATGACGCCGGTGCCGCCGATTCCCGTGAGTCGGACGGTGTAGTGGTCGGGGTCGACCAGCGGGGCGCGCTGCTCTGCGATGTCAGTCGGAGGAGTCGGCAGTGTGCGTACATCGGCTGCGTCGGATGTCTCCATGGTGACCGTGGCGAAGGAAGGGCAGTCACCCTGCATGCACGAGAAGTCGAAGTTGCAACTGGTCTGATGGATGCGTGTCTTGCGTCCGTACGCGGTGTCGATGGGTTGCACCGACAGGCAGTTGCTCACGTCGCCGCAATCGCCGCAACCTTCACAGACTCTCTCGTTGATCACGACGCGGAAGCCGGGCTTGGGGAGCAGGCCGCGCGAGCGCGCCCGGCGGTTCTCGGCGGCGCATGCCTGGTCGTGGATCAGCACGGTCACGCCGCTGACGCTCGCAAGTACCTGTTGCGCTTCGGAGAGCCGGCTGCGATCCCAGAGCTGGACTCCGGCGGGGAAGTCGGACCGCGCGTGGCGATCGGGGTCGTCGCTCGTCACGATGATCTGCTTGACGCCTTCGATGGTCAGCAGATGAGCGACATCGGGGACCGAGAGCTGGCCTTGTGGGTCCTGGCCGCCGGTCATCGCGACCGTGCCGTTGTAGAGCAGCTTGTAGGTGATGTCGACGCCTGCCGCGATCGCGGCGCGAACCGCCAGCGATCCGGAGTGGAAGAAGGTTCCGTCGCCCAGGTTCTGGATGAGGTGGTTGCGCTCGATGAATGGTGCGATGCCGATCCACTGGGCGCCTTCGCCGCCCATCTGGGTCAGCCCGACGATGTCGCCGACACGTTCGGGTTCCATGAACGCGACCATCGCGTGGCAGCCGATGCCGCCGCCGACGAGCGTGCCCGGCTCTGCGCGGGTGCTGGCGTTGTGGGGGCAACCGGAGCAGTAGAACGGGGTGCGGTCGACGCTGAGCGGAATCAACTCGCGTTTCGGTGGGCGGACCTGTTCGAGCGGACGGAGACGATCTGCGAGTCGGCTGCTCAAGCGGCCGTGCAAGGGCGCCAGGAGCTTGTCGACGTCGAGTGTTCCGAACCCGTTGAACAGCACGTTGCCGTGCTCGTCGTGACGTCCGATGACGCGGGGACCGACACGGCCCGACCGCAGCGACCCGTCGTAGAGCGCCCCCTTGATGAGGCCTTCGAGTGTCGGATTCTTCTCCTCGACCACGAGCACCTCGTCGAGGCCGTCGGCGAAATCGCGCACCTGCTGCGGATCGAGCGGGACGGGCATCAGGAGTTGGAACAACCGGACGCCGGCTTGTCGCAACTCCTCATCGGAACCGAGACCGAGCGCCGCCAATGCCTGGCGCACCTCGTGGTAGGTGTTGCCGGACGCGGCGATCCCGATCCAGTCGTCGTTGCTGCGTACGGTGACCTTGTTGAGGTGATTGTCCACTCCGTACTGGCGGGCGAGCAGCGTGCGAACCTGTTGGAACTCGATCTCCATGTCGAGCGTGTAGGGGGTCAGGAGTCGGCCGTTCGGTGTCGGGACGAACGGCACGCCGTTGACCTCCACCACTGGTGCGGTCGGGCGAACACGGTCGGGGTCGACGTCGATCGTTCCGGTGCCGTCGGCGACCGTTGTCACGAGCTTCAGTCCGGACCACAGACCGCACGATCGTGACAGCGCAACAGCGTGGCGGCTGAGGTCGAGTGCTTCCTGCACATCGCCGGGGAACAGGACGGGCATGTGCAGGTCGACCATCGTCGCGTCGCTGGACGACGGGACCGTCGAGGACTTGGCGGCCGGATCGTCGCCGACGACTGCGACGACACCGCCGTGCTGGGACGTGCCGGCGAACACGGCGTGCCGGATTGCGTCACTGCTGCGATCGAAGCCGGGCCCTTTGCCGTACCAGATGCCGACGACGCCGTCGTACTTCGCATCGTCGAGGGTCATCGCCAACTGGCTGCCCATCACCGACGTCGCGGCGAGGTCTTCGTTGACTCCCGGTTGCACGAAGATCGGCAGGTCCGGAACCGTTGCGTGCGCGCGTCGGAGTTCCTCGGTGAACGTCCCGACGGGTGAGCCCTGGTAGCCGGATGCGAACGCCGCGGTCGTCAGGCCGAGCCGTCGGTCGATGCGGAGCTGATCGACCGCAAGACGCGCCACGGCCTGCACCCCGGACAGGAAGACCCGCCCGGACTCGAGCCGGAACTTGTCCGAGAGTTGGTAGTCGGCCATCCGCTGCTGCGTCGCTTCGTGATCTGCCATCAACCAGTTGTATCTCACAAACGCACTGCGGTCGAGGGCGCGACACCGCGCGGAGACCGCCTCGAGATGGCAGCATGGCGTCGTGCGTGACGTGGCTGGTTCCAGGAGTGGGTCGTGATCCGGGTGGTCGGCGAGGCGCTGATCGACCTCGTCATCACGCCGGACGGTGACGTCACCGCAGCGCTCGGCGGAGCACCGTTCAACACCGCTCGAGCCGCAGCCCGCCTGGGCGCCGACGTGGAGTTCGGCGGCACGCTGTCCGTGGACCGGTTCGGCTCGATGCTCGCTGATCAGCTCGTCGCCGACGGCGTCGCCGTGAGCGGTCCACGCACGGAGCTTCCCACGACGCTCGCCGCCGCTGAACTCGACGACGGCGGTGCTGCGAGCTACCGCTTCTACATCGAGGGGACCTCGGCGCCGGCGCTGTGTGTCGACGCGACGGCGACCGATGCCGTGACACCTGTGACGGTGCTCTTCACCGGAGGGCTCGCACTCGTGTTGCAGCCGATGGCCGACACCGTGCTGCGGATGATCGACGACGCCGATGCGGCAACGCTGGTCGCCGTCGACATCAACTGTCGGCCCAAGATCATCACCGACGGCGACGCCTACCTGCAGACAGTTCGACGAGCGCTGGCTCGCGCCGACCTGGTGAAGGTGAGCGATGACGACCTTGCCTATCTCCAGCCCGGCGTCGACCCGATCGACGCCGCACGCGCACTGCTCGACGACGGCCCGAAGGTGGTGCTGGTCACCGCAGGCGCTGCGGGCACGTCGATCGTGACGAGCGACGGCGTCATCGAGGTGCCCGTCGGTGACCTTCCCGGACCGGTCGTCGACACCATCGGCGCCGGCGACACCTTCGGCGGTGGCCTCCTCGCCTGGTGGCAGGCTGCTGGCCTGAGTCGGGACTCGATGACCCACGAGGGGCTGGTCCGAGCGGTCCGTGCCGCACACGCTGCCGCAGCGGTGGTCGTCACCCGTCAGGGCGCCGACCCACCGCACCGCGCTGACCTCCCCGACGACTGGAACCAGTAGGTCCCGTCGGGGCCAGGCACGAACGCGACTCCAACGGACCATCGGGGCCAGGCACGAACGCGACTTCGACGTCCGGACGGTTGCACCGGGCTGTCAGTGACTCAGGAGATCAGGAGTCGGTCCGTCAGCCGATGAAGAGGGGGGTGAGCGCGGTCGGGATGTCGACGATGCGCTCGCCGGTCGCTGCGTCGCGAACTTGGAGTACCTCCATCGACGACCACGGTTCGTGCTGTGCCGCCAGCGACGGGAGGCCCACGATTGCTCGGTCTTCCGTCAGGTTCAGCGTGGCGAAGACCCGGGGGAGTTCGACTGTCCACGTCAGGTCGCCGGTCGAGGTGTCGCGCAGCCGGATCGTCTTGGTCACGTGCGGGCTGATGCTCGTCCCGAAATCGCCGTACAGCACTGTTTCGGCACCGGGCGAAAACGTGTGTGAGCCGGCATAGTCGTCTCCGTTGATCGAGACGCCATCGTCGTTCAGGACGTCGGCGTTGCCTTCGGCGTCCCCGGAGAAGGTGAAGGTCCGCCCGCCGATCAAACTCGTCGACAGGCTGCCTCCTTCTCGTCCGAACGACCTCGGTTCGATCGGCTGCGCCGCACCGGTGGAGCAGTCGACGGCGTAGTTCGGAATCGGGTACAGCGTCGGGCCCGGCACTGCTTCATCGTTGCGCTCCACCGAGGCGACATGGCTGCCGTCGGGAAGCCGCCGGACCAGATGGATGGTTCCTGCTGCCTCGCAGACGATCGTTCCCGAGAAGTCGGCGACGGTCGACGTGGTGCTGTATTCACCGGCTGGACCCTCTGTCCAGACCTGCCAATGTACGAAGGTGCCGTCGGACCAGGAGAGGACATCCGACGGAATTGGAATGTCAGCGACTCGCCCGTCGGTCGAGGCCACGACGCTCCCGTCGGGTGCCTGGAGCACGACGACTTTGGCGCCGGTGGCCTCAGCGATGAGGTCGATCGCTGCCTCCCCGGAGACGTCGACGAGCGGGGGCAGGCCGATGACGGCGGGCTGGCCCTCCCAGCTCCCCCCGACGAACGTGGCAGTGGTGACGGCGTCCCCGGCGCCCCACTGCGCAGTGACCTCGGCGTAGACACCGCGGATCGTCGGTCGGGCGCTGAGGTTCGTCGGTGCTGTGCACTGTGCGCTTATGCACCACTGTCGGAGCTGCTCGGCGAGTTCCTCCTGCGTGGTGGGTGTCAACGGGAACGCAGTGAGGTCGAACCGGTCGTCCCAATTCTGGCCGCCTTCGCCGAGCACCTTGGCCGCGGCATCGAATCGACCGGCGGCGAGGTCGGCGAGGTACGACTCCACCGCGTCCTCGGCGGCGGCGACCAGGTCGTCGGTCCGAAGGTCGTCGATCGACGTGATGACGAGGTTCGATCCGCTGTCGGTGAGTGTCCACGCCTGGATTCGTCGCTCGGTGGCTCCTTCCCCGTCCCGAATGTCGAGCGCAATATTCACACTCCAACCCGACCTCTGCTCGACCGGATTCTCGAACCTGACGGCAACGGAATCGATCTCGAAGTCGAACCCGAACCCGAACCCGAAGGAGCTGGAGACGAGCTCGTTCAGGCGCTTCTGGGAATCTGCGTTGGCGCATGCAGTCACAGTTGCGCCGCCGGAAATGTCGAGCATGGTGGCTGCGACGATCGACTCTGCGGTGTCGGCGCACCGGTCGGTGATCTCGAGGGGGCTGACGTCTCGGGCCGGAACGGTCGTGGCGGTCGTGCTGGTCGACGGCGCCTCGGGCACGGTTGTCGTCCGGTCAGGCGCCGGACCGGCCGGCGGTGTCACGGTGGTCACCGTTGTCGCCGAGGCGGACTGCCCGTTTGCAGCATCGTCACCACCGCAGGCGCTGGCGACGATGCCGATTGTCATGAGGATCGCTGTGCGCCGTCGATGCCGAGCCATGCTCCCAGTGTGCACCATCGCGGTTTCGGTCCGTATCGGCGGCAAGAGGTACGAACCGTCGCGGCTGGACCGGACGAGCAATCAGACGAGGTAGTGGCGCACGGCGAGGCGTTCGGCGGAGTCGTCGCCGGGGACCGGGAGTTGTGCCACGACGCGCAGGGCCGGCCATTCAGCCGGCGTCAGCTGTTGGTACTCGAACGTCAGCTCGCCGGCGGCAGGGTGCGAGAACCGGCGCAGGCGAGTCTCGAATCCGGAGACGTCGTGCTCCGGCCACCAGGCAGCGAAGTCTTCGCTCTCGGCGATGAGTAACTGGATCAGCTCGGTCATCGACGCGTCGTGACGGACCGACGACGTCGCTGATCGGAACTCGGCAAGGGCCTGACGTGCGTGGATGTCCCAGTCGACGATCAGCTCCCGGGTCGAGGCGTCGGCGAACAGCACCCAGAGCAGATTGCGACGAGGTGGTTCGAGTTCTTCGATGCGTGGATAGAGCCGTGCCTGCGCCGTGTTCCAGGCGACGAACTCCCAGTGGGGCCCGAGGACGTACGCCGGTGCCGGCATCAGTGATTCGAGGAGTCTGACGAGCGCACTCGGTGCCTCGGTTGGTGCTTCGACCGATGCTGTGCCGGGGTCGGTCAGCGCGAGGAGGTGTTCTTGACCGGCTTCGTCGAGGCGGAGCGCCCGCCCGATCGCGAGCAGGACATCGTCCGATGCATTGATCCGACGGCCCTGTTCGAGCCACGTGTACCAGGTGACCGACACGCCGGCGAGCAGCGCGACCTCTTCACGACGGAGTCCCGGCGTTCGCCGACCGCGCCCGGCGGGGAGGCCGACCTGCTCGGGCCGGGTCGCCTCGCGTCGGGCACGTAAGAACGCAGCCAGCTCGCGTCGATGATCAGCCGATTCCCCCATCCCGAGAGTCAACCAGATGTGCGCACGGCTTCGAGGGTGGCGCGGGTACCGTGACCCGAGGGTGGCGCGGGTGACGGTCAGCCGGCGATGGGGCGGCAGGGTTGGCCGCGCAGCGCGCCGCACTCGGGATATTCGGTGGGCGGATCGATGCCCGGCACGACCGGAAGCACGACCTTGGACGGGAAGTCGCCGCCCAGGGCGATCTGCACCTGCTCGCCGCCACTGATCGTGTCGAACACCCAGACGGGGCGGTTGCCGCCCGGCGCGTCGACCGAGATGCGGATCTGCGATCCGGCGCGGAAGACATGGGCGAACGGGAAGATCTCGACCCGGGCGAGTGCGAAGCCCGTGTCGGTGACGCCATCGGGCAACGGCTCGACATCGGCTTCGAGGTGGGTGTGGACGGGCTGCAGAGCGGACGATACAGCCTCGTCGAGCTTGCGATGGCTGGCCCGCAACCACCCGGATTGGATGTACATCTCTTGACCGTCGGGCCGGACTTCGGTGAGTGTCACCTCGAGATCGGTGTCGCCGAGGTTGGAGTTGATCCAGAGGTCGGCGGAGCCGGAACCGATCATCGTCACCGTCTCGGCGAGCGGCGCGGTGAGGAACGCAGCGACGGTCCCTGCTGCCGGTTCCTGCCAGTCCCACTGGACATCGGTCCGCCAGATGTCGCTGCTGTTGCCCTCGTAGAACGTGGCGGGGACGCCGTCGGGAAGGGCGAGATATTCGGCGCGTCCGTTGTCGGCCTCGGCAGCGCCGAGCAGCGCTCCGTCGGTGCCGAGGAACCATTCGGTCGCATCCACCGCCGGGATCGGCCACGCGTCGAATGCTTCGACGAAGCGCGGCACGGGTGAGCGTGCGGTGTCATTGCCGGCACCTTCTTCGAAGAGCACCCTGATCGGCGGCTCGGCCTCGAATGCGGCGAGTGCGTCGTCGTAGGTCATGCCGGCGAATCGGTCGTCCGGGAGTGTGAAGTCGTCGGTGCCGAAGATGCCAGCTGCGAGGATCGGAGCAACGAAACGAGCCGTTGCCAACGTCGGGGTGCGCTTGGCGACGTACAGGTCGAGGAACTCGACCCAGCGGGGGAAGTTGGCCGGCCCGATCGACTCGGTGTGCAGCCCGTTCATCAGCGACGCGTAGAGATGGTCGGTGCCCGTGAACTGGTCGAGCATCGTCGGGAAGCGACCGCCGGTCTGCTCGTCCTGCCAAGCACCGGCGACGAACGTCGGGACGTTGATCTGATCGACGAAGAGTCGCGGTGAGAGATCGCCGCTCTGGCGTGAGTCGTAGAACGGGGACTCGAGGATCTCCGAGACGAGGTCGGGGTTCTGCAGTCGGAGCGATTGGTTGGAGGCACACGTTTCGTCGCCAGCACTGATCTGGTCTTTCGCCCAACCCTGGCCACCCTCCTCGATGATGTCGCCGTCGGGGTCGATCGCCGGCTTGCCGTTGTCGACTCGGTCCTGGGTCCACTCGACGGCGAAGCCGGTGTTGAGCAGGCCGCCGGGATACAACGTCGAGTTGTAGCTGTCGTCGATCACCGAGAACGGGGTGATTGCGGCAAGCGACGGCGGCTGGGTCTGGGCGACGAAGAGTTGGCTGATGCCGGGGTAACTGACGCCGACCATCCCGGGCCGGTTCTCGAAGACCCACGGCTGGGCGGCGACTGCTTCGATCACGTCGTACCCGTCGATGCTCTGGGCGTACTCGAAGTAGCGGAACGACCCGCCCGAGCAGCCGGTGCCGCGCATGTTCACCCCGACGTAGGCGTAGCCGAGTGGACCGAAGAGGTCCTTGAAGCCGGTGCCCTCGGGGTCCGCCGGTGTGTAGCCCGAGTACTCGACGACGGTCGGATACGGACCGTCCTCGATCGGGCCGGGCAGGACGACGTTCGCCGACAATGTCACGCCGTCGCGCATCTGGATGTAGTTGAGGCCGGGCACCAACCGTTGCTCGGAATAGAACGCCTGATCGGGATGTGTCGTCCGGTCGAGGACGTCGAGCGGCCCGTCGAGGGTCTCCTCGGTCAGTACGACGTAGGAGCGTGCGGCGTCGAGCTCGCGGAACAGCAGTGAGCCGTACTCGTCCACGGTCCCGGTGGCGATCATCTGCAGCCCCCGTTCATCGGCCTCCTCGCCGTCGATGGCGAGCGCCTGCAGGGACATCTCCAAGCCCGGTTCGACGTCGGTGATCGCCACCTGCTCGACGCCAGGTGAGATGGTGGCACCGAGGAGCCGGGGGAGGCTCGCCATGTCGACGACGGTGATGTCGTCATCAGGCTCGGGTTCCGTCGGTGGCGCCGACGACTCGGGTTCCGGCGTGGCTGGCTCGCTGGTCGCAGCTGCGGTGGCCGTTGGTTCGCTCGTCGCTCCGTCGTCGCTCGAACAGGCAGCGCCGACGAGTGCGATCGTGATGAACAGGGCGATCGTGGTCCGGCGCATGCCGTCATCATCGCCGACAGCGCCGAGTGGTCGTCAGTCGGGCAGCAACCGTTCCCGCAGGAACGTGAAGATCAAGGCTTGCATCGTCGCCTGCTGGCCGGCGTCGGCGGCGCCACCGTGACCGCCCTCGATGTTCTCCCAATACGTGATGTCCTTGCCGTGGGCTTCGAGCAGCGCCGCCATCTTGCGGGCGTGGCCCGGATGAACCCGGTCGTCGCGAGTCGACGTGGTCAAGAGCATCGGCGGGTACTCGGCGGTCGGATCGACGAGGTGGTACGGCGAGTACCCCTGGAGATAGGACCAGTCATCTGGGTCATCGGGGTCGCCGTACTCGGCCATCCACGATGCCCCGGCGAGCAGGAGGTGGAAGCGGGCCATGTCCAGCAGCGGCACCTGGCAGACCACGGCCCCGAAGAGCTCGGGAGTGCGGACGTACATGTTGCCGACGAGCAGGCCGCCGTTGCTGCCCCCCGAGATCCCGAGGTGTTCCGGAGCGGTGATACCGCGCTCGATGATCGCTCGCGCCACGGCCTCGAAGTCCTCGTAGACACGGGGACGTTTCTCGCGCAGCCCGGCGCGGTGCCACGCAGGCCCGTACTCGCCACCGCCGCGGATGTTGGCCAACACGTAGACGCCTCCGTCGGCGAGCCATGACCGGCCGATCACGGCCGAGTACCCCGCGACGCGCGGGATCTCGAAACCGCCGTAGCCGGTGAGCAACGTGGGGCGGCTGCCGTCGGTCGTGGCGAGGGCGTCGGTCGACCCGACGACGAAGTAGGGGATGCGGGTGCCGTCGACACTGGCGACGAAGTGTTGCTCGATGGCGAGTCCGTCGGCGTCGAAACGTGCCGGCGCCTGCCGCACGAGCTCGGGAGGGCCGTCGTCGACGAGCGACATCACGTACAACGACTCGGGGGTGATGAAGTCGGATCCGCTGAGCCACACGTCGTCCCGCTCGGTGCCATCGACGGCCGATGCTCCGAGCGTCCAGACGTCGGGTGCGCCGGCGAGGGGGACGATCGACCACTCGGCGCCGGTTGCGGCTGTGTCGGCTGTGTCGGCTGTGTCGGGTGGTGTCGCGACGAACAGCACGTCGCGCACGTCGTCCAACACGTCGAGGACGACGCGGTGGCGGGTGCAGGTGAAGCCGCCGAGTGACGTCGTTGCGGTGGGCGTGAAGAGGGCGGTGAGTGTCGACGTGCCGGCGAGGAAGCCGTCGATGTCGCTGACGAGCAACGAGCCGGACGGGAACTGTTGGTCACCATCGGCGTGGGTGCGGGTGTAGTCGGAGCGCGGCGACACGAAGATCCAGCGTTCGTGGAAGCCGATCTCGGCGTCGTCGGGCACGTCGATCGGCACGAACTCGCCAGCTCGAAGCAGGGCGGTCTGCGTGGTGAAGAAGTCGGGAGCACGTTCGACCACGTGGTGCTGGTAGCCGGGCATCGAGGAGACCGAGACGCCGACCGCGACGTCCGACTCGTCTCCTTCGTACACGATCTCGGCGTCGGTGATCGGGGTGCCGCGTCGCCAACGGCGCACGGTGCGCGGGTAGCCCGAGCGGGTGAGGCTGCCGGCACCGAAGTCGCTGGTCACGTACACCGTGTCGTCGTCGATCCACGTCAGGCCGCCCTTGGCCAGCGGACGGACGAAGCCGCCTTCGGACTCGGGAACGAAGCGCTTATCGACGAGATCGAACTCACGCGTGACGGTGGCGTCTGACCCGCCGGGGGACAGGGTGATCAACGCTCGCCTGCGGTCGGGTCGCCGCGTCGACGATCCACCGAACACCCAGGATTCGCCTTCCTCGGCGCAGAGCGCGTCGACATCGAGGATCGTCTCCCAGGTCGGCGAGCCGGCGAGGTAGTCCACCCAGGTGGTCCGGCGGAGCAGGCCCCGTCGATGCTCGGCGTCGGTCCAGAAGTTGTGGACGAGATCGCCGTGTCGGGAGGGGTAGGCGATGCGATCGTCGGCTTCGAGGATGTCCAGCGTCGAGACGCGCACCCGCTCGAAGTTCGGGTCGGCGAAGAGCACTGCTTCGGCACGGGCATTGCGCTCGCGCACCCAGTCGAGCGCCGCCTCGCCCTCCACGTCCTCCAACCAGAGGAACTCGTCGGCCGGGTGCGACTCGGAAGCGTCCATCGCGCCGACGGTATCGACGTCACACCTGGGGCAGGCCCAATGTGCGACGGGCGACCTACGATCCGGAAATGTTCATCAATGGGGAATGGATCGATGCGCGCAGCGGACGACGGTTCGAGGTGACGAATCCGGCGACGGGCGAGGTCATCGACACGGTGCCCGACGGTGACGCCGATGACGCAACCGCTGCCGTGGCCGCGGCGGACGCTGCGTTCGGATCGTGGTCGCAGACGACTGCCTACGAACGCGCCGACCTGCTGTACCGGGCGTGGCAGTTGATGACCGAACGCAGCGGCGAGCTCGCGGAGCTGATGACCCGCGAACAGGGCAAACCGCTCAAGGCGAGTGCCGCCGAGGTGAAGTACGGCGCCGATTTCCTGCGCTGGTACGCCGAGGAGGCCAAGCGGGTGGCGGGGGAGTGGCTGCCGTCGGCACGTGCCGATCAGCGCTTCCTCGTGCTCAAGCAGCCGGTCGGTGTCGTCGCGGCGATCACGCCGTGGAACTACCCGATCTCGATGCTGACCCGCAAGATGGGGCCGGCCCTGGCGGCGGGTTGCACGATCGTGCTCAAAGCTGCCGAGGCGACGCCGCTGTGTGCCCGGGCGATCTTCCAGATCTTCGCCGATGCGGGCGCACCGTCAGGTGTTGCCAATCTCGTCACGGCGCTCGACCCGAAGCCGATCGGTGAGGTGTTCTGCACCGACGAACGCGTCCGCAAGCTGACGTTCACCGGATCGACCGCGGTCGGCAAGATGCTGGCTGGCAAGGCGGCCGGCAACCTGAAGCGCGTGTCCGTCGAGCTGGGCGGCCACGCTCCGTTCATCGTCTATCCGGATGCCGACCCGGTGCACGCCGCGAAGGGCGCTGCGGCCCTCAAATTCCTCAATTCTGGCCAGGCGTGCATCAGCCCGAACCGGCTCTACGTGCACGAGTCGGGTGCTGACGCATTCATCAGCACGCTGGTCGAACGGGTCGGGCGCGTGAAGGCCGGCAACGGAATGGACGACGGCGTCGGCGTCGGTCCACTCGTGAACGAGGACGCCGTCGCCAAGGTGGCCAACCAGGTCGACGACGCGAGGGCTAAGGGCGCCGACGTGCCGGTTGGCGGGGCACGGCTGACCGGTGAGGGCTTCGACGCGGGGCACTTCTATGCACCAACGCTCGTCACCGGTGTCACCGATGACATGCTGATCCGCACCGAGGAGACCTTCGGTCCGGTCGCTCCGGTCATCACGTACGGCGACGTCGACGAGGTCATCGACATGGCCAACGACACCAACTACGGCCTGGCTGCCTACGTGTACACGCAGAACTTGTCGACGGCGATGCGGACGTTCGAGCGGCTGCGGTTCGGCATCATCGGCATCAACGACGTCAACCCGACGTCGGCGGCTGCCCCGTTCGGTGGCATGGGCGATTCCGGCCTCGGCCGTGAGGGCGGCCACGAAGGCATCGCCGAATACCTCGAAGTCAAGCTCGGCGGCTTCGCCATCTGACCGCAGAGTTGCGCACGGGGTCAGGCCCGTCCGTAACAATCTGTACGTGGTGTGCCAGGCACACTGCGTACGCGTACGTGGTGTGCCTGGCACCATGCGTACGATCGGGAGATGGCTGAATCCGACCTCAACGTCATGGACCTGGACGCAATGATCGCCGACGTCAAGACGTTGGTGGAGATCGAGTCGCCATCGTACGAGTTGGCGCAGCTGCAGAAGTCGGCCGAGACGCTGGCGTCGATGATCGAACGTCACCTCGGTGGAACGTGCGAGCTGATCGAGTCGTCAGCCGGGCCGCACGTCCACTGGAAGGGGGGTGACACGGTTCCGGACGGTCAGCGCGTGATGCTCCTCGGGCACCACGACACCGTCTTTCCGATGGGGACGCTCGACCGGCTGCCGTTCGCCGTCACCGACGGTGTGATGACCGGGCCCGGCTGTTTCGACATGCTCGCCGGCATCGTTCAGGCCCTCCACGGCCTCGCCACGCTCGACGACACCTCACACGTCGAGTTGCTGTTCAGTGCCGATGAAGAGGTCGGCTCCCACCAGTCGCGGGCGCTGATCGAGGAACGAGCAACAGCGTGCGGGAACGTGCTCGTCCTCGAACCGTCGGCGAAGGACGGCGCCTTGAAGACCGGCCGCAAGGGCTGCGGAACCTTCGACGTCGTCATCACCGGACGCGCCAGCCATGCCGGCCTCGAGCCAGAAGCCGGTATCAATGCGCTCGTCGAGGCCTCGCACCAGGTGTTGGCGATCAATCAGATCGGCGACGCCTCCCGTGGCACCACCGTCACGCCGACCGTCGCGAATGTCGGCACGACCGACAACGTCGTCCCGGCCGAAGGTCGGATCAAGGTCGATGCTCGCGTCGAGTCCGCCGAGGAGAAAGCACGGGTCGAAGCAGCCATGGCAGCGCTGACTGCGCAGGTCGAGGGAGCGACGGTCGAGGTGCTCGGCCACATCGGTCGGCCGCCGATGCCCGAGTCGGCATCAGCGACGCTGTTCCCGATCGCACAGCAGGTGTCGCCTGGCATCGAGGGCTATTCGGTCGGCGGCGGCAGCGACGGCAACTTCACCGCAGCCATCGGCGTGCCGACCCTCGACGGACTCGGTGCCGTCGGCGGAGGTGCCCATGCAGACACCGAACACGTCATCGTCTCCACCATGCCCGAACGAGCCCGCCTGATCGCCGGCATCGTCGCCGCCCTCGCCCCGGCCTGATCGCGAGCGGCATCCCCGCCCGTCCCGCACCTCATTCCTTTTCGTGAGCTTGTTGCAGTCACTGACGGCATGAAGCTCACGAGAGCAGAAGCTGGTGAGGTGCGGTAGTGGCTGCTGAGACTGGTGGGTAGGTTTGACCTTCGATCGGACGTCAGGTTGGTCCCGCAGCTGAAGCCAGCACGGAGGTCACCATGTTCACGTTGTCCCGTCCACTCGCCGTTCGTATCGCTCAACGCCACGGCATCGTCACGACGGATGAACTTCTCGAGGACGGCATTGCCCTGTCATCGATCCGGGGCGCCGTCCGAGCCAGGCTGATCGTCCGGGTCCACAACGGGGTGTACCGATTGGCCACCAATGTCGAGTCGTTCGAGGGGCGGTGCGTCGCTGCATCACTGGCTGACCCCACGTCGTTCATCGCCGGCGTCAGTGCAGCGAGACTGATGCAGTTTCGCAGCGTGTTCCACTCCGACGTCCCCGTTGTCGTCGTCGCCCATCACCGAAATCCGTTTGCTCGTGGTGTGACGGTTCGGAGGTGCAGCGACGTGACGAACAGCGATGTGGTGACCCGGCCCGACGGCATTCGGCTCGCCGCCCCGGCGAGGGCGTGGTTCGACTGCGCTGCCGATCTCGGCGACGAGAAGTTCGAGGCGATGACGGAATGGGTGATCGACCGCCACACCCCGGTCGAGGATCTGTGGGCGATGGGACGACGTCTCGCACGCTCCGGTCGGAAGGGTTCAGCACTCGTGAGTCGGGTGATGTCATCGCGAGCCGAGTGGCAGCGACCGGCAGATTCAGGTCTCGAACTCCGGGTTCTGAACGCGCTCGATCGAGCCGGTGTCGGACCGCTGGTCCGTCAGCATCCGATCTGCCTGCCGAACGGCATCTGGATCCACCCGGACGGCGCTGATCTCGAAGCGAGATGGGCGGTGGAGATCGACCACGTCACCTGGCACGGTGGTCGCCTGAAGGCCCAGCAGGACAAGGGTCGGGACCGGGCACTTCGCAAGCTCGGCTGGCAGGTCGACCGGGTGACCGACCGCGAACTCGACGACGACTTCGCCGGTTCCATTGCTGATCTGGTGGAGATGCACACGCTCGCCTCCTCGCCCCGAGTGCTTTCGTGAGCTTCATGCCGTCACTGACTGCAGGAAGCTCATGAAAACGAGAACGAAATCGGGAACGGGAACGGGAACGGGAACGGGAACGACCGGAGGTTCAGCTGTCGAGGGCTTTGGTGATGTCGCCGGACTCGAGGGTGCCGATGCTCTGGTACAGGCCGAGCTTGTTGCGGGTGTCGGTGATGTCGAGGTTGCGCATCGTGAGCTGACCGATCCGGTCGAGCGGTCCGAACGGTTGATCCTCGACTCGTTCCATCGAGAGGCGATCGGGTTCGTAGGTGAGGTTGTCCGACACGGTGTTCAGGATCGAGTAGTCGTCGCCGCGGCGGAGCCGCAACGTGACCTCGCCGGTGACGGCGGAGCCGATCCAGCGCATCAGCGGTTCGCGCAGCATGAGGCTCTGCGGGTCGAACCAGCGACCCTCGTAGAGCAGTCGGCCGAGACGGCGGCCCATCGTGCGGTAGTTCTCGATGGTGTTCTCGTTGTGGATTCCGTTCACCAAGCGCTCGTAGCAGGTGTGCAGCAGAGCGAGTGCCGGTGCTTCGTAGATGCCACGCGACTTGGCTTCGATGATCCGGTTCTCGATCTGGTCGCTCATCCCGAGGCCGTGGCGGCCGCCGATCCGATTCGCCTCGTGGACCAACTCGACCTGCGACTCGAAGCGCTGTCCGTTGATCGCGACCGGCCAGCCCTCCTCGAACCGCACGGTGACGTCCTCGGTCTCGATGGCGACGCTCTCGTCCCAGAACGGCACGCCCATGATCGGCGTGACGATCTCCATCGACGTGTCGAGTTCCTCGAGAGCTTTTGCCTCGTGGGTGGCGCCCCAGATGTTGGCGTCGGTCGAGTAGGCCTTCTCGACCGAGTCGCGGTACGGCAGGTTCCGTTCCTGCAGGAACTCGCTCATTCCCTGTCGGCCCCCGAGCTCATCGACGAAGGTCGGGTCGAGCCACGGCTTGTAGATCCGCAGGTTCGCATTGACGAGCAGGCCGTACCGGTAGAAGCGCTCGATGTCGTTGCCCTTGTACGTCGAGCCGTCACCCCAGATGTCGACGCCGTCGTCGGCCATCGCCCGCACGAGCAACGTGCCGGTGACCGCGCGGCCGAGCGGGGTCGTGTTGAAGTAGGTCTTGCCACCCGAGCTGATGTGGAATGCACCGCACTGGATGGCGATGAGGCCCTCGCGTACGAGTTCCTCGCGGCAGTCGACGATGCGTGCGGCTTCGGCGCCGTACTGCTTGGCCCGGGCAGGGACGCCGTCGAGGTCGGGTTCGTCGGGCTGACCGAGATCGGCGGTGTAGGTGAACGGAATCGCACCGCGCTCGCGCATCCAGGCCACGGCAGCCGACGTGTCGAGGCCGCCCGAGAAGGCGATGCCCACCCGTTCGCCCTTGGGCAGCGTCATCAAGACCTTGGCATTCGAGGCGCCCTGCGGCGCGCCGCCGTTCTGGGGTCCATTGTTCTGAGGACCACTGTTCTGAGGACCGTCGTTCGTCGGGGTGGAGGTGTCCGGCATGGTGGCCGACGATACCGGTCGATGCCGAACCATTCGGGGAGCCGATCAGTAACGCGTCCCGACTTCTCCAACTCGGTGGTGGATGGGTTCAGCTGTCGGGACCGGGATTCAGCCTGCTGAGTCCTGGCGAACAGCGCCGAACGCAGCGCCGATCGAGACGAGCAACATCGACCCAGCGATCGTGAACTCGATCGCAGCGAGCCCGCCGGACCGCGACATGTCGAAGGCGGCGCCGACGGCGAGCAGGATCGACCCGGCGATGCCGAGCCAAGCGGCTCGCCGGACGTTGTACACGGCGAGCATGCCCAGCAGCAGCGTGATCAGAAACGGCAGGATGCGAACGAAGACGGGTTCGGGCTGGGCGCGTGGGCCGAGCCACCAGGTCCCGATGCCGACCTCCTCACTGGTCTTCCAGACGGCGGCAAACGCGAAGAACGCTGCGGTCCAGGATGCGGAGACCATGATCTGCCAGGCAACGGTGAACTGGCCCGGCTGGAGTGGCGCACCGCTGATCAGACCCTGATGCTTGGTGGGGTGTGCGGTGGCGTCGCGATTCGACTCGGCGGTTACGTCGGGCACTCGTCAGATCGTAGGCGCGGCCCAGGCCACTTCCCCGGCAGCTACCCTGCGGCACGAATGACGGCGATCGACACCGAAACGAGTGCTCCCTTCGACAAGCTCTCGATCTTCTACCCCATGTGGAACGAAGAGGAGTACGTCGAACGCGCACTGACTGCGGGCCGTCGAGCGTGTGCGGCGTTGATCGCAGCCGGCGACATCGCTGACTACGAGTTGATCATCGTGAACGATGCGTCGACCGACCGCACGGCGGAGATCGCGGACCGGATCGCAGCAACGGATCCTCGCGTGCGGGTCGTGCACCATGCCAAGAACCGCAAGCTCGGCGGGGCGATCAAGACCGGCTTCGCAACGGCGACCGGGGACCTCATCCTCTACACCGACGCGGACCTCCCCTTCGACATGGCCGAGTTGCCCCGAGCCGTGCGCTTGATGATCGACTACGACGCAGACATCGTCAGCGCGTACCGGTTCGACCGCACCGGTGAGGGCTACCTGCGCACGATCTACACGTTCTGGTACAACCTGCTGATCCGGACCCTGTTCGGCGTCAAGGCGCGTGACATCAACTTCGCCTTCAAGCTGTGCCGGTCGCGGATCTTCGATCACGTCGAATTGAAGAGCGAAGGCTCGTTCATCGATGCCGAACTGGTCATCAGATCCACTCGCCTCGGCTTCGAGATGCTGCAGTTCGGTGTCGACTACTTCCCCCGGACACGCGGGGAGTCGACACTGAGTTCGCCGGGAATCATCCTCACGATCCTGCGTGAGATGCGTCAGCTCCGCGGCGATCTCGACGGCATCACGCCCGTCGTCGATCGAAGCTGACGCGGCCGGCCCGCTGGAGAAAGAAACACCCGACGAACATGGCCGGCGCGACGGTCTGGGGCAGTCGATCGTTGGTACATTTTCGGTTGGTTCGTCGACGGATGTCGGCGCACCGATGGACCCCATGAACGACACTCACACGCCTTCGTGGCGCCCTCCGAATCAGGTCGCCAAGTGGCTTCCAGCTGTCGCAGCAGCAGGTCTGCTCGGCACCGTCGTGGTCGCCGGCGTGGCACTCGGCGGCGGCGGCGACGATGCCTCGGTGCAACAGGCAGAACTCGCAGATTCGGCATTCATCGTCGACTCGACGATCAACGCATTGGCGGTGCCCGACTCGGTTCCCGACGTCATCGGCGCCGATGTCGATGCAGCGCCGGCGAAGAAGTCGGTCTTGGATCGCACGCTGAGCAAGGGTGTCGCCGGCGACGACGTGCAGCAGGTCCAGCAGCGCCTCACCGACCTCGGCTTCGTGCCAGGTCCGGCCGACGGCATCTACGGCGACCAGACGGTCAAAGCCGTGTGGGCCTATGAGAAACTGGTGTTGGGCCGGGAGAGCAACAACCCGACGGGTCAGGTCACCCCCGAGATGTGGGATCAGCTCCAGGAGCCGTTCGTCGTCCAGCCGCGCCGTCCGAACTCCACGCCGAATCACACCGAGGTGTACCTGCCGGAGCAGGTGTTGGCGATCTTTCACGATGACCAGCCAGTGATGATCACGCACATGTCCAGCGGCAGTGACGAGACGTGGTGTGAAGAGGTCACGATCAGTCCCGGCGAATACGGCAATCGTGACGGAACCGAACCGTTGATCCGTGGTGAATGCGGCATCTCGAACACGCCCGGTGGCGTCTTCACCGTCTATCGCGAGGTCGAGGGCGTCCGCCAGAGCGCGCTCGGCGGGATGTGGAATCCGGTCTACTTCAACTACGGCATCGCCATCCACGGGGCGCTCAACGTGCCGCTGCAGGGTGCCTCGCACGGCTGTATCCGCATCCCGCTCAACATCTCCGAGACGATGCAGGACCTGATGGGCAACGGCGACCAGGTCTTCGTGTGGGACGGTGAACTCGAACCGGAAGCGAACGGCTCGCCGCCTCCGACCTTCAACTGGATCGATCCCGAGTGGGCGGCGACCACGACGACCACGTTGCCCGAACCGACGACGACCACGACCGAGCCTGCTGCGTCGACGACGGTGGCTGCCACGGTTGCGAGCACGGCCCCGGCAACGACGTCGCCGTCGACCACACCGGCAACCACACCAGCAACGACGGCCGTACCGGTCACGACACCGCCGGCCACGACCACGACGACCACGGCGGTCGCATCCTCGACGTCGGTGGCGGCGGCCGGCGACACGGACTGAGTGGACTGACGCATCGCGCCTGGAGCTGCGCAGCGGCGGACCAGTACGGTCGCCGCGGTGAGCGAGACACCCCATCCTGACCCCGACCCTGCCGACCTGGATGCACGTCGTCCGCCGCAGATCGTTCACTACGACGAGTTCGGCCTCTTCGATGAGAACATCGCAGAGTTCGATCTCTCCGTCGAGGAGTTGCCGACCGTCCGCCGCGAGAACATCGTCGTGGCCCGTGGCGCCGGTGATGGTGCCGATGATGGTGCCGATGATGGTGCCGATGATGGTGCCGATGATGGTGATGGTGCCGATGATGGGGAGGGCGCCGGTGATGATGGTGCTGAGCGTGTGGTCAGCCTGCTCGTCTGGGGCGACGCGCCCGCCGAGATCGTGTTCGTGCACGGTGGCGCGCAGAACGCCCACACCTGGGACACCGTGGCGCTGGCTCTCGGTCGCCCGGCGATCGCCGTCGATCTGCCTGGCCACGGTCACTCGTCGTGGCGCGCCGACGGCGCGTACAGTCCGGCGAATCTCGCCGATGACATCGCGCAGGCGATCGAGTCGTCCGCCCCGGCGGCGAAGCTCGTCGTCGGGATGTCGCTCGGCGGGCTGACCTCGATGATGTTGGCGACGCGACACCCGGAACTGGTCCGGCGGTTGATGATGGTCGACATCACGCCGGGCGTGAACGGTGAGAAGGCGAAGGCGATCATCGACTTCGTCAACGGCCCGCAATCGTTCACGAGTTTCGACGACCTGCTCGCACGGACCATCGAGTTCAACCCGACGCGTTCGGTCTCGTCGCTACGTCGCGGCATCCTGCACAATGCGCACCAACTCGTCGACGGCTCGTGGCAGTGGAACTACGACCGCACCAATCGTCACGGCGATCAGTCCGAAGCGAGCGCGATGCTGGAGGCCAGCCCTCCCGAAGAAGCCGACGGGGTCGCCCCGGCCGACGTGGTCAACCCGCTGTGGCTGGACTTCGCAGCCGTCGCGTGTCCGCTCACGTTGGTCCGTGGCTCCTTGTCACCGGTCGTCGACGATGCCGACGTCGCCGAGGCGTTGCGGCTGCAGCCCGACCTCGTCGTTCATCTGGTCGATGGCGCAGGCCACAGCGTGCAGGGTGACCGCCCGGCGGAGCTCGCCGCATTGATCTCGAACGAGTTGATCGCGAACGAAGTGAACTGAGCCGAATTCAACTGAGCCGTCTCGCCCAGCGGCATTCCGCGCCCGGCGAGTCGAATCGGGTGGGTCGAACCGAGTTCAGGTGGCGCAGGCGTCGAGCCCGCCGAGGACGCCGCTGCGGAAGGCGTCGATCTTCTCGAACGGGCTTCCGATGACGTTGTCGTCGACACCGAGGTCGCCGATCACGATCGCTGTGCGGATTGCTTCGTCGAGGTCGCCCGGCGAGACCACGGAGTCGCGGCCCTCGGCTCGGGGTGTGGGCAGGCCATCGCCGAGTGGAATCACGGTCTGGACCCAGGCGCCGGCGAGGCAGTCGTTGATGAGTTCGCGTGCTTCGCCCGAGCGTGTCGAACCGAGTGTCTGCTGCGCTGCTTCGGCCCAGGCGATGCCGATCAGGTAGCCCAGTGAGAAGTCACCGAACGCCTCCTGGTCGTAGAGGTCGAGCGCCTCCGGTTCGTTCAGGTACACGATGCCGCTGGACGTACAGAGGGAGGCACCGAGGTCGAAGCCCCGGAGCGGTGTGTCACACGTTGCGTCGTCGATGGTCTGCACCGGAACCAGGGTGAGGTCCTCCCACCCCGGCAGCGCAGCGTCGACGCCCCAGAAGAGATTGAGATCTGGCACCAGGAAGCCGAACAATTCGGCGCCACGACCGTCTGCGTCGCCTTCGAAGTAGCCGAAGGGGGCGTTGCCGCCGTTCTCCAGGTCGTCGCGGCCGTTGAACTGGTTCGGCATCAGCGGGAGTGGGTTGTCGATCAGATCGCCGCAACGCTCCGGACCACGGTTGAATCCGGTTTGGAACGCACCGACCCGATCGAAACCGGAGCCGTGGCCACCCGGCGTGAACTGGTCGATCCCGACCGGGTCCCGGACCTCGAGCATGGCGATGAGGCCGGCCCGCACGTCCGCATCGGAGAACGTGATGCCGCCCTCGCCCCGTGCCGCTCGCCCAGCCCAGGCGCCGGCGAAGCAGTCGGCCTGCTGCTCGGTCGTGACGGTCGGGAGGTTGCGATCCAGCACGCCACTGCGTTGTTGGATGGCATGGCCGTACTCGTGGGCCAAGACGATCCCGATCGTGCCCGCACCGAAGTTGTCGGCCAGCTGGGCGAGCAACCCGGTCTCGCCGTCGTCGTAGACGATGAAGTCACCGAGGCCGCAGTAGAAGGCGACGAACTCCTGGACGTCCTGGTAGGACGTGCGTGGCTCGCCGCAACCGGGAAGGTCGTCGGGTCGCTCGGGGTACGCCGCGTAGACGTTGCCTCCGAGTGGGGTCCACTGCTCTCCGTACACCTCGGGGTAGGTGATCGACCACCAGGTGTCGAGGTCGCTGAGCGTCGCGAGGAGGAAGTCGTCGTAGGCGCGCGCCGGCTTGTCGGGGCCGAAGTCGATGGCGTCCGGATCGTCGACGACCGGGGGGACCGACGCCGTGCCGCCGTTTCCACCGATGTCGCCGCTGCCGTCGTCGATCGTGGTCGGGGGAGTGTCGTCGGGCTGGGTCGTGCCGGGGGCACCGGTCGTCGAGTCGTCCATCGTCGTCGCGTTGTCGTTGAGTTCCGAACGCGTTGCCGTGACAGACACGTCGGCGCTGCACGCGGCCATGGTCACCGAGGCGGCGGCGAGCAACGCGATCAACGGAGAGCGAGGCACGTCGTCGACTCTAGGCATGGTCGGGTTGGCTCTCACATCGGCACCCGGACTTTTCGAGAGTTCTTACCTTCTGCCGGCTGGCTGAACTGGCTGTCTGAACTGACTGTCTGAACTGACTGTCTGAACTGGCTGTCTGAACTGCATGACTGCGGACGGCACACCGGCGATCCGGTAGCAGGTCGGGAACGCGGAAATTGTATTCGCCTGGACTTCTGTCACAGGGGAGGTGAGGTGCTACGTTCCCGAACACGCCGACGAGCTACAGGGGGTTTACGTCGATGGCAATGCTGGAAGTGAACGATGTCGAGGTCAGGTTCGGGGGCATTGTCGCCCTGAGCGGCATGACCTTCAACATCGAAGAAGGACAGATCTGCGGCCTGATCGGGCCGAATGGTGCTGGCAAGACGACGATGTTCAACGTCATCAGCCGCATCTATGACCCGACCGCAGGGTCGCTCAAGTTCAACGGGGTGGACCTGCTGAAGACGCCGCCGCACCTCATCGCGCAGACCGGGATCTTCCGGACCTTCCAGAACCTCGCGCTCTGGCCGCGGATGAGCGTCATCGAGAACGTGATGGCTGGCGCCCACGTGCGCAGCAAGCAGAACTACGCGACATCGATGCTCAACATCGGTCGGAAGAAGGAAGAGAAGCAGCTCGCCAGCGAGGCCTTCACGATCCTCGATGACCTCGGTCTCGCCGAGTTCGCCTTCCAGCAGTGTTCCGGCCTGCCGTACGGCACGCTCAAGCGCATCGAACTGGCGCGCTGCCTGATCGGGCACCCCAAACTGTTGATGCTGGACGAGCCGGCCACCGGCCTCACGCACAGCGAAGTCGACGAGCTGTCGACCGTCATCCAGAAGATCCGTACCGATTACAACCTGACGATTCTCCTCGTCGAGCACCACATGGGTCTCGTGATGAGCATCTCGGAAAACGTCGTCGTCCTCGACTTCGGTCGCAAGATCGCCGAAGGTCTCCCTGCCGAAGTGCAGGAGAACCCGGCCGTGATCGAGGCCTACCTGGGAGCCCCCGCATGAGCGACTCATCAACCCCCGCCGCCGCTCCGACAGGCGAGCTCGTCCTCGACGTGAAGGGCTTGGAAGGTGGCTACGGCCAGATCCAAGTGCTGCACGGCCTCGACTTCCACGTGGCCGATGGCGAGATCGTCGTCATCCTCGGTGCCAACGGTGCCGGCAAGACCACGACACTCCGTGCGGTGTCCGGCATGATCCCGCGCACCGGCTCGGTCAAGCTCCGCGGTGAGGAGATCAGCTCTGCCAAGGCACCCGACCTGGTCCACAAGGGCGTCGCCCACGTGCCACAGGGTCGCGGCACACTGCCCGAACTCTCCGTCCGAGACAACCTCGTCGTCGGTGCATACATCCGCAAGGACAAAGAAGTCGAAGCCGACATCGAACGATGGTTCGACGTGTACCCGGTGTTGCGTGAACGCAGCAACCAGCGCGCCGGTTCGCTCTCCGGCGGTGAACAGCAGATGCTCGCCGTGTCGAGAGCGCTGATGTCACGGCCGACTCTGCTGCTCCTCGACGAGCCGTCGCTCGGTCTGGCCCCGATCATCGTGGCCGAACTGTTCGAACGGTTCGCTGAGATCAACAAGGAAACCGGCATGACGATGCTCGTCGTCGAGCAGAACGCCCAGCTCGCACTCGGCATCGCCGATCGGGGTTACGTCATCGAGTCCGGCGCGATCTTCACCGAAGGTCCCGCCGACGAACTCATCAACGACGACGCCATTCGCAAGGCCTACCTCGGAGTCTGACAGGAGACATCAATGGAACTTTTTCTCAATCGCATCTCTGACGGCATGTCCAACGGAGCGACCTACGCCCTGATCGCCATGGCACTCGTCATGATCTTCAAGGCGACGACACTCATCAACTTCGCGCAGGGCGAGTTCGCCATGTTCGGCGGCTTCATCGTCTTGGTCCTTGCGACTGAACGCGGTCTGCCGATGTGGATCGCTGTCGTCGTCGGCATGTTGATCTCTGCGGTACTGGCCGCGGGCATCGAGCGGACCCTGATCCGTCCGTTCGATCCAGCCGACCACCTCCCGCTCGTGATCATCACGCTCGGCTTGTTCCTGGCGATCAACGCGCTCGCCGGCATCGTGTGGCGCTTCGACCCTCGTAAATTTCCCGAGCTGTTCCCGTCGGGCAACGCCCTGACCTATGGCACGGCGACGCTGTCCTGGTACACGATCGGCACGCTCACCACGATCGCCGTGGTCGCCGGCGGACTGACCTTGTTGCTCAACAAGACCAAGGTCGGTCTCGCCTTCCGAGCGGTGTCGTCGAACCTCGAGTCGAGTGAGCTCGTCGGCATCAAGGTCGGGCCCACGCTCCAGTTCGGCTGGGCGATCGCCGCAGCGGTCGGAACACTCGGTGTCTGCGTCTTCGTCGCCTCGCCGTTCCGTCAGCTGGAACCGCAGGTGATGGTCACCGGCCTGATCTTCGCAGTGTCCGCCGCAGCGCTCGGCGGGCTCGACAGCCTTGGCGGGGCCATCCTCGGTGGTCTCGCCATCGGACTGGTCCAGTCGATCGGCGTGCCGTACCTCGGAATCCCGAGTGAATTGAGTCTGCTGGCAGCCGTCGTCGTCCTGCTGCTGGTGCTGGTCTTCAAACCGTCCGGATTGTTCGGTACCCCACAGGTCGAACGAGTCTGAGGAACAATCACATGGCAACTTCACCCAAATTCCTCTTCACCCAGGGCACGTCGCAATACCGCACGTACAAGTTCCTCGGTTTCGCTCTGCTCGCCCTGCTCTTGATCGTCGTGGCCTTTGCATACAGCGACACCGGTTCGCTGACGCTGCTCGACAACGACTACAAGCTGAGCCTGACCCGAGTCACGAAGTCCATTGCCTTCATGATCGCGATTCTCGGACTGCAGGTCGTGGCGGGCTTCACCGGTCAACTCTCGCTCGGCCAGGGGTTCTTCTTCGGCATGGGCGCCTACATCTCGGCATGGCTCGTCGCGGATCACAACTGGGGTTTCTTCACGACGTTGATCGTCGTCGTGCCGGCATGCTTCGTGTTCGGGCTGCTCTTCGGCATCCCCGCATTGCGCATCAAGGGCTTGTACCTCGCACTCGTCACATTGGGGCTGGCTGCAGTCTTCCCATCGCTGATCCTGCTCGACAAGCTCGAACCGTACACAGGGGGCGCTGCAGGCAAGCAGGTCGGCTACGACTTCGTGCCGCCGAGTTGGCTGCCACTCGATGGCATCATCGATGCGCTGCACAAGATCCCGCTCATCGGCTCCTACTTCGGCGCCGGCGAAGGATTGTCCGACAAAGAAGAAGGTCGAATCTGGACCTTCTTCGTCATGGTGCTGCTCGCACTCGTCTGCTTCAAGATGGTCAGCAACCTGATCAAGAGTCGTCCGGGTCGTGCCATCCGTGCCATCCGCGACAACGAGACCAGTGCTGCAGTCAACGGCATGAGCCTGAGCTTCAACAAGACGATGTCATTCGGCGTCGCCTCTGCCTTGGGTGGCGTCGGTGGCATGGTCTACGTCGCCGAACTCGGTATCGCCTCTCCGGGTGACTTCACCCAGTTGATCTCGATCCTGTTCATCGTCGGCATGGTCGTCGGTGGCGTCGGGACGTTGTCCGGTGCGGTGATCGGCGGTCTGGTGATCGCCTTCGTGCCCGACTGGGCGTCGTCGACGCAGAATTTCCCGGGCGTCCCCGAGCGTTGGCTCCAGGGACCGACCGGTGGGCTGATCCTCGGTGTCGGTCTGATCGTCCTCACGTTCGTGCTGCCGGGTGGCATCATCGCCGGTGTCCGTCAGCTGAAGGCAAAGATCGTCCGAATCGTCCCGCAGCGCCCGGAACTGCTGGCTGCTGCAGGTGGTCGCGGAGAATCGGCGGGGGCTCTCTCGCCCTTGGCCGACGAATCCGTGGTCGATGCAATCGACGACCCGACCACCGCTGGCGACGCCTGAGAGACTACGGTCACAGCCAGCAACAAGATTTCAAGATCTCGGTGCCGTGGGGGGAGCCACTGTTCGACACGATCGAGCGGTGTATTTCTGAGCGTCACCGGAGAAATGCCGAGCAATCGGCACCAACCACACCACAAGGGGAGAACATGCGAACATCACGTATCAAGCGCTCCGTTGCAGGACTCATGGCCGCCGGCCTGATCTTTGCAGCATGCGGCAGCGACGACGCAGCAGACACAGCAGACGACGCGACCGAGGCGGTCGACGACGTCGTCGACGACGCCGAGGAAGCTGTCGACGACACGATCGCCGAAGATGACACGACCGACGACACCATGGCCGAAGAGGACATGACCGACGACACCGTGGCCGAAGACGACGCTCCGTCCGGCGAGGAACTGGCACTCGAAGGCGATGTCGAAATCGCCGCCGGTACCGTGCTCAATCTCGACGAGTGCCCGGACACCTGGGACCCGTTCAAGGGTGTCGACGGCGACGAGATCCGTATCGGCCAGTCGCTTCCGCAGTCCGGTGCACTTGCCGGCTTCGGCGCAATCGGCGAAGGCATGGAGATCTACTTCGAATACATCAACGAGACCGATCCGATCGGTGATCAGAAGCTGGTGTACGTGGGCAAGGACGACGGCTACGAAGCCGGCCGTACCGTGGCCAACGTCGAAGAAATGATCGACTCCGATGACATCTTCGCCTTCGCGCACATCATCGGTACGCCGAACAACTTCGCAGCTCGTCCGATCACCGACGAGGCCTGCGTTCCGCAGCTGTTCAACTCCTCGGGCTTCCCGCAGTGGGGCGACCCGGCGAACTTCCCGTGGACGACCGGCAACATCTTGAACTACGCCACCGAGACCGAGATCTGGTGTGCTGACGTCAAGGCCACCATCGCTGAAGATGCTTCGGTTGCAGCGCTCATCATGAACAACGACTTCGGCAAGACGTACCAGGCAACCCTGGCGTCCTCCGAAGCGTGTGCAGGATTGAACGTCGTGTCCGAACAGCTCCATGACCCGGCTGGTGCCGACGTCACCAACGAGATGACGACGCTCATCGCCACCGATGCCGACGTGTTCTTCGCCGGTACCACGGCGAAGTTCTGCTCGCAGACGACGGCAGTGCTCGCCGGCTCCGAGTGGCGTCCGAAGACCTACATGTCCTACACGTGTAACAACCTGGCCTCGTTCTTCGAGCCGGTGAAGGATGCGATCGTCACCCTCGAGGCCGACGAAGCCGGCCCGATCCTGGCGAACTCGAACAAGGTCTGTGGTGACCCGGCATTTGCCGATGACCCGAAGATCCTGGAGATCGAGAGCATCCTCGCCGAGTACGGAGACGTCACCTGCGCCGATGGTTCGTACTCGACGGGCATCCTCTACGGCGAGTTCATCGTCGACATCCTCCGGTCCGCTGCTGCACTTCCGGGTGGCTTGAACCGGGTCAACTTGATGGCCGCCATGTGGAACGCTGACACGACCAATGACAGCCTCCTCGGTGGCACGCTCAAGATGGACGGCGTCAACGACGCCTACTGGACCGAGGCAGCACAGCTGCAGCGTGTCGGTCTCGGCCCGGATGGCGGCCTCGCCTTCATCGCAGCCGGCGACCTGTCCGACTTCGAAGGTGAGGGCGGTTCCTTCGGGGGCTGACCAATCTTCGCTGATCTGATCAGCTGAAAACGCCGAGAGCCGGCCGACCCAGTTCGCTGGGGAGGCCGGCTCTTGCCGTTTTCACACCCGGCCGGTGGAGGGCGACGGGGTGTTCGAGGTGAGATCAGCCGCCGAGATCGACGCACTCGATGAGTTCGGTGGCGAGCTGCTGGGCGCGGGCGTCGTCGGAATTCTCGGACAGGGCGGTGATCTCATCGTCGCTGTAGTCGTCGAAGACCGCATCGACGCAGTCGGCGTCGGTGGTGGCGCCGAGCTGGGTCTGGATGTCCTCGATGAATTGATCGCGTGTGCCGTCACGGTCGACGCCGCCGCAGGCCGAGAGGGTGAGGACGCCGATTGCGAGGGCGGCAGTGAGCTTGGTCTTCATGAGGTTCCTTTGTCGGTGAGGTCGCAGGCCGTTGTGACGCTGCGATGCAGTTGTTGTCCTGCATGGTGGCAGAGCACCGTCAACCAGCCTGGAATTTCCGGCGTCGTGCCTGTTCAGGGCCGCTGTGCGATGTTGACGGTGAACTCGCCTTCGGCGTCGATCACGTTGTCGAACTCCCAGACGCCGGCGTCGGCATCGATGGCCTGACACGCGAACCGTGTGCCGATCTGCTGGTCGAGCGGCTCGTCACAGTTGACACGAGTGAACTCGGCGCCGACCTCGGGTGCGACGCGTTCGGTGATGAACGTCTCGGCGTCTGAGCGGAAGTCTGCGGTCGAGGTGAAACACCCGGTCAGTGCCGTGACTGTGGCGCAGACGGCGCTGCACCGCACCAGTGTCCGACCGAACCTCGCTCGCTTTAAGGCGGGACGACGATGCGTCAGGGCGGTCACGGGAAACACGACGGTCACGCTACTGCGACGGACTCCGGACGTCGCTGACGCCGGGAGGAACGGAGTCGATCGGTCATCACGACGACCAGCGCCACCCAGACGAAGCCGAACCCGATCAACCGGTCGACCGGCATGGGTTCGCTGTACAGGGCCCAGCCGAGACCGAAGTTGATGACCGGCACGAGCAGGTTGAGCGGCCCGAGCAGCGTGAACGGAATCGACTGCGCGGCCGAGGCGAAGAGCATCAGTGGAATCGCCGTGATCAGCCCGGTGCCGAGGAGGAACCCCCATTCGACGCCGGTGGCAGCGTCGACCGCACTACCGGAGCGGCCCGACAGCACGACGATCATGACCACGGCCGGAACGAACAGGACGAATGTCTCGCCGGTCAGGCTGTCGATGGCACCGAGGCCGATGTTGCGTTTGCTGAGTGCATACGAACTCCAGGTCGCCGCCAGAATCAGCGCGACCCATGGCGGCCGACCCGCCCCGACGGTCAGGATCACCACGGCGATCGATGCCGACCCGAAGGCGATGCGTTGAGCGGTGTTGGCGCGCTCGCCGAGCACGAAGACGCCGACGGCCATCGTGGCCAGTGGCGCAATGAAGTAGCCGAGCGCTGTCTCGATCACCCGGTCGTTGACCACGGCCCACACGTAGCTCCCCCAGTTGCCGGTCAGCAGCAGTGCGGCGACCACCAGCCGGCCCACCGTGGCCCCCGACCGGAACGCGGCGATGATGATCGGCCAGTGCCCGCGCACGGTGGTGATCACCGCCATCACGACGGCTGCGGTCACCATCCGCCATCCGATCAGTTCGAGTGCATCGAACGCCCCGAGCTGCTTCCAGTAGACCGTGAGGAGGCCCCAGATGAAGTACGCCGCCATCCCGACCCGCACCCCGTTGCGTTCCTGTACGTCGACCACGCCGACACCGTATGCGCCAGACCACCCGTCACACTCGTTCGCCTGGACCGTCACCGTCCGAGCCGTACCCATCACAAGAAAAATGCAGTGTCTTCGTCGCCTGGCGGGGATTTTTCTGCACGTTTCAGGTGAGGTGGTCGTCGGTGTCCCACGTGAGGGAGGTGGGTTACGGTGGCGGTGTGGCTCGAGTGCAGGTGGCGAAGTTCGGTGCGGTGTCGGTGCGGGTCTCCGACGATCCGGCCGGCGATGTCGCTCGTTCGCTCGCCGTGCGTCTCCGTGCGGCGATCCGGCGCCGAGGTTCGGCATCGTTGGCCGTCAGCGGTGGCTCGGCGGCGCCGTCGATGCTGGCGGCGTTGGTGCACGAGGACGTGGACTGGGACCGGCTCACGATCTGGCAGGTCGATGAACGCGTCGCCCCCGACGGGCATGCGGATCGCAATGCCACTCAACTCTGGTTCATGCCGGCCGAGACGGTGTTGATGCCGGTGGCCGGCGACGACCTTGCGATGGCGGCGGTGCGCTACTCCGACTCGCTGCCCGATCGATTCGACGCAGTGCATCTCGGCCTGGGCGGTGACGGGCACACCGCCTCGTGGCCGCCTGCGCCGCATCCCGATGCGACCGTCGTGAGCAGCCCGAACGACGTCGCGATGGTGGGCGACTTCAATGGTCGCGGTCGGATGACCCTCACCCCGACTCCGATCAACCACGCTCGCAGCCGACTGATCCTGACGACCGGCAAGCCGAAGGCGGAGATGGTCCGTCGCTGGATCGATCGCGATCGGTCGATCCCCGTGAGCCACGTCCGGCGGTCGGCGACCACGCTGTTCCTCGATCCTCCTGCAGCGTCGAAGTTGCCGCGCTGAGGTCGAACTCGTCGCCCTCAGGTGGCGAGACCTCCCCCTCAGGTGGCGAGACATCCCCCTAAGGTGGCGAGCGATGGAACTCGCCGACCTCTCCACGCTCGCACCGCCCGCACACCTCCGATCGCTCTTCGCCGACGACCCGGAGCGTGCCGCACGATTCACGTACGGACTCGCCGACCTCCGTGTCGACGTGTCGAAGCAGCGCATCACCGACGACCTGCTGGCGCCTCTGATGCAGCTCGCCGAGCAGCGTGGCGTCGAGGCGCGACGTGACGCGATGTTTGCCGGTGAGCACATCAACGTCGCCGAGGATCGGGCAGTCGGTCACGTCGCGTTGCGCATGCCGAAGGGCTCCGAGTTCGAGATCGACGGTGCTGATGTGGTTGTCGATGTCCACGCCGTGCTGGACGCCATGGCCGTCTTCGCCGAACGCATCCGTGACGACGAACAGATCACCCATGTCGTCAACATCGGCATCGGCGGCTCCGACCTCGGCCCCGCCATGGCGTACCAGGCGCTCGATGCGTTCCGGCACCCACGCCTGCGCTGCTCGTTCGTCTCGAACATCGACGGCGCAGACATCGCCTCGGTCCTCGCAGATGCGGACCCCGCATCGACGTTGTTCATCGTTGCGTCCAAGACGTTCGGGACGATCGAGACGCTAACCAACGCGCGCACGGCGCGCGCCTGGCTCGTCGAGGCGCTCGGCGAGGAAGCGGTCGCAGATCACTTCGTGGCCGTGTCGACCAACGCCGAACGGGTCGCCGAGTTCGGTATCGACGCCGACAACAACATGTTCGGCTTCTGGGACTGGGTCGGTGGGCGATACTCGGTGGATTCGGCGATCGGACTGTCGCTGATGCTGTCGATCGGGCCGGATGAGTTCCATGACTTCCTCGGCGGCTTCCACATCGTCGACGAACACTTCCGCACGGAGCCGCTGGCGACCAACGTCCCCGTGCTGCTGGCCTTGATCGGGGTGTGGAACGCCAACGGCCTCGGCTTCGACACCAAGGCGGTGCTGCCGTACGCGAACGACCTGGCGCGTTTCCCGGCCTACCTCCAGCAACTCGACATGGAGTCGAACGGCAAGTCGGTCGATCTCGACGGCAACCCCGTCGACCATGACACGGGACCCATTGTCTGGGGTGAGCCCGGGACCAACGGTCAGCACGCCTTCTACCAGTTGATCCATCAAGGCACCCGGGTGGTGCCAGCCGACTTCATCGGCTTCGCCCGCGCTCACCACCCCTATCAAGAGCACCACGACCTGCTGATGGCGAACCTCATTGCTCAGTCCGAAGCCCTGGCATTCGGTCGCGAGAACGAAGCCGAACCGTGGCGCAACTTCCCCGGGAACCGACCGAACACGGTGATCCTCGCCGATCAGCTCACTCCCTCGGTGCTGGGCCAGCTGATCGCGCTCTACGAGCACATCGTCCACGTGCAGGGCACGATCTTCGGAGTCAACAGCTACGACCAGTGGGGTGTCGAACTCGGCAAGGAACTCGCCAATCAGGTCACACCCGAACTGACCGGCGCGCCCGATCCGGGAGCCCACGACAGCAGCACCAACGCCCTCATCGACTGGTACCGCTCGAATCGCTGATGACGGTCACGTTGTGCCAGGCACAACGTGACCGCAGCGCGACATCGGAACGCGGCATCGACACGGTCACGTTGTGCCTGGCACAACGTGACCGCGCACGTTTCGTCGGATCGGGCCGCGATGGGCGATGCTGTCTCATGCGCAATTTCGAGAACATCTACATCGACGGTGCCTGGGTTCCCAGCGACGGGAGCGGCAGCATCGAGGTCGTCAACGCCAGCACCGAACAGGTCATGGGCTCGGTCCCGGACGGGGTGGCGAGCGACGTCGACCGTGCCGTGGCAGCTGCACGGACGGCCTTCGACGCCTGGTCACAGACCCCGGTCGAGGAACGCCAGAAGTACCTGGTCCGGTTGAACGAAGCTCTCCAGGCCCGATCGTCCGAGATCGCCGAGACGATCGCCGGTGAGGTCGGAATGCCGATCACGTGGTCCACGCTGATCCAAGCCGGTCTGCCGGCCGGCAACATGCAGACGTTTGCGACGCTGCTCGACAGCTTCGAGTTCGAAGAGGAGATCGGCAACAGCCTCGTCGTCAAGGAGCCGGTCGGCGTGGTCGGCGCGATCACCCCGTGGAACTATCCGCTCCACCAGATCATCTGCAAGGTCGGTGGCGCCCTTGCCGCAGGCTGCACGATCGTGCTGAAGCCCAGCGAGGTCGCCCCGCTCAATGCGTTCATCCTCGCCGAGATCATCGACGAGGTCGGCCTGCCGGCGGGTGTGTTCAATCTCGTCAGCGGCACCGGCACGACGGTCGGCGCTGCGATCTCGGAGCACCCGGGCATCGACATGGTCAGCTTCACCGGCTCCTCGCGCGCCGGCAAGCAGGTCGCGGCGTCCGCTGCGGCGTCGATCAAGCGCGTTGCGCTCGAGCTGGGTGGCAAGTCCGCGAACATCGTGCTCGACGACGCCGACTTCGCCACGGTGATCCCGAAGGGTGTCTTCGCCTGTTTCCTCAACTCGGGGCAGACCTGCACGGCGCACACCCGCATGCTCGTGCCGAACAGCCGTTACGACGAAGCCGTCGAGATCGCCGCCGCAGCAGTCGAGGCCACGCAGGTCGACGACCCGACCAAGGAGGGCATGCACCTCGGCCCGCTGATCAGCCAAGCGCAGTGGGATCGCGTGCAGGAGTACATCCAGGCCGGGATCGACGAAGGTGCCGTGGTCGCTGCCGGTGGCCTCGGGAAGCCCGAAGGCAAGGAGACGGGCTACTACGTGAAGCCGACCGTGTTCGCGAACGTCACCAACGACATGAAGATCGCTCAGGAAGAGATCTTCGGTCCGGTGCTCTCGATCATCGGCTACGACGACGACGACGATGCCGTGCGCATCGCCAACGATTCGCTCTATGGCCTCAGCGGCGGTGTGTGGTCTGCTGACCAGGACCGGGCGATGAGCGTTGCCCGCCGGATGCGCACCGGCGCTGTCGACGTCAACGGCGGAGCGTTCAACATCGCTGCACCCTTCGGCGGCTACAAGCAGTCCGGTTACGGCCGCGAAAACGGTCCCTACGGCATCGAGGAGTTCCTCCAGACCAAGTCCCTCCAACGCTGAGTCGGTCCAGATCGTCCGATCTCTGCGTTCCGCCTCACCGCTCGTTGCCGGAGGGCAACTCGGGTTCATCGCGCCTTGACCTCGAACGATCTGATCCCGACTCAGAGATCAAGGATGATGGGGATGGATGATGGGCAGTGATGGAGAGCGGGGCGGGTACGGTGGCGGGAATGACTGACACAACCAGGCCTGACATCGAGCGCGTTGGCGTCGTCGGCTGCGGCCAGATGGGCGCCGGCATCGCCGAGGTCTCGGCGCGAGCCGGGCTCGACACGTTGGTGCACGAGATCGATGCTGCCGCAGCCGAACGAGGCCGGACCCGCCTCCTGGGTTCGCTCGACAAGGCACTCGCCCGCGGGCGCCTGACCGAAGAAGAGCGTGACGCCACCATTGCGCGGCTGTCGTTCACCACCGATCTCGCCGACATGGCCGACCGTCGCATGGTCATCGAAGCAGTCATCGAAGACGAACCGCTCAAGACCAAGGTGTTCCGCACGCTCGACGAGGTCGTCGAAGCCGACGACGCAATCCTGGCGAGCAACACCAGCTCGATTCCGATCATGAAGCTCGGCATCGCAACGCAGCGACCCGAGAGCGTCGTGGGGATCCACTTCTTCAACCCGGTCCCCGTGCTCAAACTGGTCGAACTCGTCACGAGTCTGATGACGAACGACGCAACGGTCGCGGCGGCGAATCACTTCGCCGAGGACACGCTCGGCAAGATCGTCATCCGCAGCCAGGATCGGGCCGGCTTCGTCGTCAACGCACTGCTGATCCCGTACATCCTGTCGGCGATTCGGATGATGGAATCGGGGTTCGCCACGGCCGAGGACATCGATCACGGCATGGTCGAGGGATGCAACCATCCCATGGGGCCGCTGAGCCTCGCTGACCTGATCGGCCTGGACACGACCCTGGCGGTGGCGGTGAGCATGTACGAGGAGTTCAAGGAGCCGTTGTACGCTGCTCCGCCGATGCTCTCGCGTATGGTCGAGGCCGGCCTCCTCGGCCGCAAGTCGGGTCGCGGCTTCTACGACTACGCCGCTCGGGGCTGACGCTGATGTCGGGTGAACGCATCCTCGTCGCCAAGGTGGGCCTCGACGGCCACGACCGCGGCGTGAAAGTCGTCGCACGAATCCTGCGCGATGCAGGCTACGAAGTGATCTACACCGGTCTGTTCCAGACTCCTGACACGGTGGCTGCTGCAGCGGTCGATGAAGACGTCGACGCGATCGGCCTCTCGATGTTGTCCGGTGCTCACATGACCTTGGCGCCCCTCGTGGTGGAGCGAGTCCGTGCGCTCGGCGCAGACATCCCCGTCGTCGTCGGCGGGATCGTGCCCAATCGAGACGTCCACGAACTCGAAGCCGCCGGGGTCGCCAAGATCCTGACGCCCGGCGCGACAGCGGCTGAAGTGGTCGAGGCGATTCGTTCGGCGATTCATCCTGACGAAACCGCTGATGAAGCTACTGATGAACTCGCCGGCGCTCCTGTCGCCGATTCCACCGACGAGGGCTGAGCCGCGATGGCCGCACGCCGAGTCGACCGCGTCGAGCGACTGACCAACCTGTTGGCGCTGCTGCTCGAGACGACGCGGCCGCTCTCGATGGTCGAGATCGCCGGTGAACTCGACGGGCAGTACCCGGACGACGAGCGCAACCTTCGTGCAGCCTTCGAGCGAGACAAGTCGGCACTGCGAGACCTCGGCGTACCGATCGAGACGGATTCCGATCTCGGCCAGGGCACGCCGGGCAGATATCGGATCGACCGTCGTGCATATGAGCTGAGCGACCTCGACCTCGATGCCGACGAGCGCCGGGCGCTGCAGATCGCCGTGGCGACGGTGCGCACCGACACCTCGGCAGGACGTGACGCGATCTGGAAGCTGGGCGGTACGGCGACCAGTGAGGTTGGCGCGGTGTCCGCCGTGCTGCCCGACCGACCCGAGCTGCCCGTCATCAGAGCTGCAGTGGCCAGCAGGTCGATGATCACCTTCTCCTACCGTGGCGATCAACGCCGAGTGGATCCGTGGGGGCTGTTGCTCCGGGGCGGATTCTGGTACGTGGTCGGCCACGATCACGATCGCGACGACAAGCGGACCTTCCGGATCGACCGGTTCGGCGGAACACCCGACGACATCGAGACCGGTCCGAACGGGTCGTTCGAACGTCCCGAGTCGTTCGACCCCCGCACCGCCTTTCCCGCTGACCCCAAACAGATCGGTCATGCAGCCGGCGACGGGCTGATGGCGACGGTTCGCATCGACGCAGACCGCGCCGCTGCGATCGAGCGCGAGGTCGGATCCGATCGCGTCAGCGAGCGCCACGCTGACGGGTCGATCAGTGTCGAGGTCGCGGCATCGAACATCGACGCGTTCCGGTCGTGGGTGATCGGCCTGCTCGATCACGCCGTCGTGATCGACCCTCCTGAGGTGCGCAGTGCCATCATCGACTGGTTGGCCGCTGTTGCCGGGCAGGCGCGTCCTGGCGAGGCTCCGACATGAGTGGTCCCCGGAATGCCGAGGAGCGTCTTGCCCGGCTCCTGGTGATGCTGCCATGGCTGATGGAGGTGGGTGAGGTGCCGCTCGCCGAGGTCGCCGCCCGGTTCGACCTCACCGAAGCGCAGGTGCAGAAGGATCTGGAACTGGTCGCGATGTGCGGCCTCCCGCCATTCATCGACGAGATGATCGACGTGTTCGTCGACGACGGGCTCGTGTTCGTCGGTGTCCCGCGCCTGTTCCTGCGACCGCTCCGCCTGACCGCACCCGAGGGCTTCTCGTTGCTGGCGTCGGCGCGTGCCGCGATGGAGCTGCCCGGAGCCGACGCCGACGGGCCGTTGGGACGCGGGTTGCTGAAACTCTCGCGAGCGCTGTCCGCTGCCGGACTCGATGCAACCGGGTCGGTCGACGACACGGCGGGTGTCGCGATCGACCTGCACCGTCCGCCTGCCACCGATGCGGTCGCCGAGGCCGCTGCCAGCGGTGCAGAACTCGCCATGACCTACTACTCGCCGGCGCGCGACACGACGTCGCAACGCTCGATCGTGCCGCGTCATGTGTTCGTCGATGCCGGCAACTGGTACGTGATCGCCGACGACGATCAGTCCGGAGAACGGCGGACGTTCCGGATCGATCGCATCGACGACGTGACGGCCACCGGTCGTCTGGATCCGACTGACGAGGTCATCGGGACGCCTGGTGCGTTCTTCGACGGTGACGACCTTCCGAGCGCCACGTTGCAGCTCGCACCTGAGGCGCTGTGGATCCTGGACCGCTATCCGGTGCGCCGGCAGGCGCCGGTCAAGGGCCGACCTGGGTGGATCGAAGCGGAGTTGCCGATCGCCAGCGACCGGTGGCTCGCACGGCTGTTGATCAGGCTGGGCCCTTCTGCCGTGGTCCTGTCACCCGACGATGCCGGCGCCGACGCAGCGGCGCTCGCCGCTGCGATGCTCGCTCGGTACTGACCCTCGCGAATCAACGCTGCCGACGCAGCGATCGAGGGAATTGGGTGGCGGTGTCGAGTTCTCGATCGAAGAACGGCGTGAGCTGGGAGACCTCGGTGATGTCGTGTGCTCTCAGGAGGTGTGGGAGGACGCCGGCGGTGGCCTCGGCGTCAGCGAGAGCATCGTGGGCGTTGATCAGCGGAATGCCGTAGCGCTCCGCGACATCGACGAGACGGTGCGACTGCTGCCGATCGGGATCGAGCCGACGGGACAGGCGCAGCGTGCACAGGCGTGGTCCGAGTTCGAACCCTGCCTGGCGGCGGGCCGCTCGAGCGATGAAGCCCGCGTCGAAACTGGCGTTGTGAGCGGTGAACACCGCGCCGTCGAGTCGCCGGTCGAGTTCGCTCAGCGCTTCGGTGACGCGTGGGGCGCCGCGCAGCATCGGGCGAGTGATGCCGTGGATGTGTGTGGGCCCGACACCCTGCAGCGGCCAGCTCAGCTTGACGAGGGTGGACCACTTGTCGACGACGGTGCCGTCTGGCTCGATGACGACGGCACCGATCTGGAGAATCCGGTGGCGGCGCTCTGACAAGCCGGATGTCTCGACATCGACGACAGCGAAGTGGGGGAGCGGCACGTTGCCCACCCTAGACAGGCGCGCTCACAGGGTTGGCGGTGCTGGCCCGCCTCGGCAGGGGAGACGAGCGTTGTTAGCCGGCCTGCTGTGCGAGTCGGCTACGGACGCCGATCGGTGCAGCGACGGTGAAGCCAGCGAGATGGCGTTCCTCTTCGGACTCGCCGGCCCAGAAGCCGTACTCGTGATTCTGTCGGGCGAACTGCTGACACGGAATCTTCACCACGCACTCGTTGCACAGCCGGTCGGCTTTCGCTTCGCGCCGGGCTCGCGCCTGCGGTCGTTCGGCCTTCGGTGGAAAGAAGAGCAGCGTCCTTCCCGTGCAGTTGGCGAGATCGCGCCAATCAGCGTCGATCTCGATCATCGTCAGTTCCTGGGAAATCTGCATGGGTGACTCCTTCGTGGCCTTCGCTGCACGGGGATCTCTTCATTTAACACTGAATCTTCGGAGCGACAGTGAAAACGGATGAGATTTCCTCGATGTGGCCATGATCGAGCCGCTCGGCAGGAGGTGGAGTCCGTCGGGTTACAGCAGTTCGGCGGCGAGGCTGGCCACGTCGCTGCGCTCGCAGGCGGTCAGCGTGATGTGGCCGAAGCATCGTTGGTCGTCGAATGCGGAGGTGAGCACGCTGAGAGCGTTGTTCGACTCGCCGAGGTAGGGAGCATCGATCTGGCTCGTGTCGCCGGTGAAGATCACCTTGGTGCCTTCGCCGATGCGGGTGAGAATGGTCCGCAACGTCGTGGGTTCGAGGTTCTGCGCCTCGTCGACGACGACGATCTGGCGTTGTAGTGAACGTCCGCGGAGGAAGGTGACCGATTCGAGCGAGAGCTGTCCTCGCTCAGTCAACTGACTGATGAGTGTGTCGGCGTCGTGGCTGCTGCCGAGATCGGTGAGTGCGACCACCGCGTCGTGGATCGCAGCCATCCACGGGTCCAGCTTCTCGTCGAGCCCGCCCGGAAGAAAGCCGACGTCGGCGCGTCCCACCGGAATGAGCGGACGGTAGATGGCGAGGCGCTCGTAGCGCCGTTGCTCGACGACCTGCTCGAGTCCGGCGGCGATGGCGAGCAGTGTCTTGCCGGTTCCGGCGCGTCCGTCGAGCGCGATCACTTCGATCTCCGGGTCGAGGAGGAGTTCCAGGGCGAAACGCTGCTCCTTGTTGCGAGGCCGGAGCCCCCACGGCTCTGGGGCAGCATGGGGGACGAGCACGAACTCGTCGCCGACGGCTCGGGCGAGCGCGGACTGGGACCCCGAACGGAGCACGGCGAACTGGTTCTGGCTCATCGTCACACTGGCGCCGGCAGCGTGCTGGCCACTCGTCGACGTCACTGCATCGATGGCGATGCCGTTGGCGGCGTAGAGGCAGTCGATTGCTTCGTGTGTCGTGTCGATCGTCGTCCAGCCGGTGGTCGGCCGATCCTCGGTACGGCGCGTCCGCGTGTGTTCGCGTGCTGCCACGCCGAGGTGGGCAGCCTTGATGCGGAGTGCAGCGTCGTTGCTGACCATCGTGGTCGGTCCGAAGTCGGACTGGCCGATTGCGGCGCCGATGATCCGATTGTCGGCGATGGCGGGGTCGAGGCCGTGCTCGATGAGCAGGTGCTTGCGGATGTTGTTGATCTCGATCTGGACCGTGCCACTGCCGGCGCCGGTCGGCACTGCGGTGGCGAGTGATCCACCGTGGCTGACGCGGAGATCCTCGAGCGTCCGGAGTGCGGATCGCGCCGCTCGGCCGACATCGTCGTTGCGGGTCTTGAGCCCGTCGAGCTCCTCGACGACGGTCAAGGGAACCACCACGTCGGCATCGACGAATTCGACGACACAGGCCGGATCAGCGATGAGGACGGAGGTGTCCAGCACGAGCCGGGTGCGCAAGGCAGCGACATCATCTGTTGGGTCGGCCGCTCGATCTGCTGCGCGGTCCAGACCGTGCTCGGACGGCGAATCAGACGTCTGGGCATCGTGGCGGGCAAACAGGTCGGTCATGATCACTCCTGCACTGGCGTCTCAGATGACGCCCGAACCAGCTCGGTGTTGTCGTTGTTTCATGCTTCCGGCCTCAGTTGTAGTCCGTGAGTCACGGCTGAGGAGGGATCTCTCCGCACCACCTTTACGCAGGGGGTTCGCGCCTCGAACGTCCGCCGGGCCAGCAGTGGCAAGGGACACCTTTCTGATCTCATTGCAAATGCAACGTGTTTGATCCTTGATAGAAATGCCGGAGGTAAGTCACATGGTTGTCATTCCCGCTGCCAATGGCGGGATCGGGCTCGGCACAGACAGTGCTGGGTAGAACAGATCAACATCATTCGAAAGAGGACTCCACATGGCAACCAAGGCAGAAATGATCGACGCAGTCGCGACTGAAGCGGGCGTCTCGAAGGCCGACGCAGAACGCACGCTCGGCGCGTTCTTCGACCACGTGACCAAGACCGCCAAGGCCGGCGAGAAGGTCGCATGGCCGGGCTTCGGTTCCTTCAGCACCACGCAGCGCGCTGCACGTGAAGGCCGCAACCCGCAGACCGGCGAGCCGGTGAAGATCAAGGCATCGACAGCCATGAAGTTCAGCGCCAGCTCGACGCTCAAGCAGGCCCTCAACGGCAAGAAGAAGTGACCTGATGGCCGTCAAGAAGGCTCCGGCCAAGAAGAAAGCAGTGGCCAAGAAGGCCCCCGCCAAGAAGAAGGCGGCAGCCAAGAAGGCTCCCGCCAAGAAGGCTCCGGCCAAGAAGAAGGCGGCAGCCAAGAAGGCTCCCGCCAAGAAGGCGCCGGCCAAGAAGAAGGCGGCAGCGAAGAAGGCTCCCGCCAAGAAGAAGGCAGCAGCCAAGAAGGCTCCCGCCAAGAAGAAGGCGGCAGCCAAGAAGGCTCCCGCCAAGAAGAAGGCAGTGGCCAAGAAGGCCCCCGCCAAGAAGAAGGCGGCAGCCAAGAAGGCTCCCGCCAAG
>RCMY010000714.1_pt1 | contig 55618 bp, 47 predicted proteins | sample 2041341 | NCBI WGS metagenome assembly RCMY01 (sample SAMN09708234, study PRJNA481090) | Marine sediment metagenome, whole genome shotgun sequencing project.
CATATCCCTAATCACAAGTTAGTAGTCTATTTTTATATTTCAGACCTATTAAAGAAAATCTTTAGTAGGTCTTTTATGTTTAATTAAAAAAAAAAAACATCATAGAGAAGAGTGAAATAAAACCGGAAAGACAAAGCCTGTCTTTCCGGTTCATTTTATACTCTATTACTTTCCGTGGAATGCATTCAGATACATTTCCTTGATCTCAGAAATAAGGGGGTATCTTGGATTTGCACCAGTACACTGATCGTCAAAGGCCAGGTGTGACATTTCATCCAAGGACTCCAAGAATTTGCTTTCAGATACTCCCATGGATTCAATGTTTTTTGGCATTTCCAGCTGATCCTTCAGGTTGTCTAATGCATTCAGGAGAAGCTCCACTTTTTCCTCATCCGTAGTTCCACCTAACTGAAGATAATCGGCAATTCTTGCATAACGGTAGGTGATATTTGGATACTTGTACTGAGGGAAGGCAGCCATTTTGGTTGGGCTTTCCTCTGCATTAAACTTAACCACCTCGTTGATGAGCAGTGCGTTGGCAAGTCCATGAGGAATATGATGGAAAGCTCCCAGCTTATGGGCCATGGAATGGCACACTCCAAGGAATGCGTTGGCAAAGGCCATACCAGCCATGGTGGAAGCATGAGCCATCTTCTCACGTGCCTTTTCATTGGTTTGTCCTTCTGTATAGCATAGAGGCAGATACTTGAAGATCAAACGGATGGCTTCTAAAGCAAGACCGTTGGTATACTCAGACGCCAGCACTGAAACATAGGCTTCTATGGCATGAACCAGAGCATCAAACCCTGAAGCGGCTGTGAGTCCTTTAGGGATGTTCATCATAAGCTCTGTGTCAATGATGGCCATGTGCGGCGTCAGTTCATAATCTGCTAATGGATACTTGATTCCAGTGACTTCATCGGTGATGACCGCAAAAGGAGTCACCTCAGAACCCGTACCAGAAGTGGTAGGCACTGCAATGAAAGTGGCCTTCTCACCCAGCTTAGGGAATGGATAGATTCTCTTTCTGATGTCCATGAATCTCATGGCAAGATCTTCAAACCGCACTTCTGGATGCTCATAAAGGGTCCACATGATCTTGGCTGCATCCATGGGAGAGCCTCCACCTAGTGCGATGATGACGTCAGGCTGATAACTGAGCATTTCTTCAGCGCCTTTTCTAGCGGTTCTTAAGGTTGGATCTGGTTCTACGTCCATGAAGATCTTGAAATCAACCCCTTGTTCCTCCAGCACTTTAATCATCTGATTGCAGTACCCCAGGTTGTAGAGAACTTTATCTGTTACGATATAGGCCTTCTTCTTTTTCAGCTCACCTAGTTCTCGAAGAGCTACCTCCAAGGCACCATATTTAAAATAGATTTTTTGGGGAACTCTGAACCACAGCATATTCTCTCTCCTCTCAGCAACAGTTTTGATGTTTAGAAGATGCTTTACTCCGACATTCTCACTGACAGAGTTTCCGCCCCAGCTTCCGCAGCCCAGCGTTAGAGAAGGTGCAAGCCTGAAATTGTAAATATCTCCGATGGCTCCCTGGGAGGAAGGCATATTGATGATGGTTCTTCCGGTTTTCATGCGTCTTCCAAAAGCATCCATACGATCTTTGGAACGGATCTGATCGGTGTAGAGCACCGAGGTGTGTCCAAATCCACCCAGCTTCACCAGAGCATCTGCCTGATCAAGAGCATCCTCAAAAGTGGAAGCACGGTACATACCAAGAACAGGAGACAGTTTTTCGTGAGCGAAAGGCTCTTCCTCTGTGATTTCTTCCACCTCACCGATGAGCACCTTGCTGTTTTCAGGGATTTCAAGACCTGCAAGAGCTGCAATTTTATAAGCGCTCTGTCCTACGATATCAGCATTGAGAGCACCGTTTTTGAGGATGACCTTTCTCACTGCATCGGTTTCTTCAGAGCTCAGAAGATAAGCGCCACGATCTGATAGTTCCTTTTTTACTTCGTCGTAAACACTATCTATGACAATGATGGACTGTTCGGAAGCACAGATGACTCCGTTATCAAAGGTCTTGGAAAGAAGGATAGAGCTTACGGCCATTTTGATGTGAGCGGTCTCATCAATGATGGCAGGTGTGTTTCCAGCACCTACGCCGATGGCAGGCTTACCTGAAGAGTAAGCTGCTTTCACCATGCCAGGACCTCCTGTGGCAAGAATGATATCAGAAGAGGACATGACAGTTTGTGTCATGGCTAGAGAGGGAGCATCAATCCATCGGATGATATCTTCAGGAGCACCAGCTTTCACTGCAGCATCAAGAATTACTTTCGCAGCTGCGATAGTGGAGTTCTTTGCTCTAGGATGCGGGGAAAAGATGATGGCATTTCTTGTCTTTAATGCCAAGAGAGCTTTAAATATGGTAGTTGAAGTAGGATTCGTTGTCGGGATTACGGCAGCTACAACGCCTATGGGTTCAGCCACTTTTTGGATACCGAAGGAAAGATCCTCTTCGATGACTCCACAGGTTTTATCGTTTCTGTACTGATTATAAATATATTCAGAGGCAAAGTGATTCTTGATTACTTTATCTTCTACTATGCCCATACCGGTTTCTTCTACAGCCATTTTTGCCAGGGGGATTCTATGATTGTTGGCAGCCAGCGCAGCCTGTCTGAAAATCTCATCCACTTGTTCCTGGGTGTAAGTTGCATAGCTTTGCTGCTGCTTTCTGAGATCTTCCATGGCAATCTGGAGTTCTTCTACGGTGGTAATTGGTGTCATTACATCCACATCCTTTGTTAAATTATTGACAATATAAGGATACCACCAGAAAACTGTATCGTCAATGGGATTCCTCATAATTTTGTTAAATATATATCAATATTATGAGGAAATTAAAATTAAACGGTTTCATTTTAACAAATATAGCAAAAACAATGAAATATTCAGCAAATAGAAATCAATTTACAGAAAGGAATATTTGCATATAAATAGATTTTTATGAGGGTTATGCGTCAAATTATGTTAAAAAATTAACTAATAGATGAGATTTCATATTTTATCAATGATTCAGGTCAGGTGTTTCTATTATGAAAAAATAACTGGGATCTTTTCGGGTTGAGGTTCAGGCAGTTTGCACAAAAATAAGGATAAGAATTCCCTGAAGACTCCATAAAAAAACAAATATGGAGAGAAAGTGATGAAGTTAGTATAAAAACTCTGTGATTTTTCTGAGACGAGATTGATTTTCAGGAGGGAGGTTCTATATAATGTGCTCTCGTGCAGAGGTTGCACTATGAAAAACGAAAATTTCGGAGGAAATGAAAATGAGCCATATAGATCAGATCATTCATCTAATGGATGAAGCAAAGAAAAAGAACCCCCTAGTGGACTTTCTTATTAATTATGTGACTGCCAATGAACTGACCAGTATCACATCTTATTTCGGAGGAACTCCTGTTATGACAGATGATCCTATCGATGCGGCAGAGGTGGTGGAGTATGCGAAGGTAGATGCTTTGGTGTTCAACATCGGAACCGTAACCAATAAGCAGGTCAATGCTATGATTGAAGCAGGGAAGAAAGCGACAGAGCTTAACATTCCAATCATACTGGATCCTGTTGCAGCAGGTGCGACACCATTCCGCTCCGCATCCATCAGAAGAATGCTGGAGGAGCTGAAGATTTCTGTCATCAAAGGAAATCTGGCGGAAGTGAAGGCATGTCTTGGTGTGGAGACCACTTCCAAGGGCGTAGACTCCAATGAGGATGAAAGCGAAGCAGAAAAGTATGTGGTTGCTCTGGCGAAAAAATACAACTGTGTGGTCGCCATGACTGGCATTGAAGATGTCATCAGCGACGGCGCAAGGGTTGTACGAATCAAGAACGGCTCCAAGAACCTGCCTAAGGTCATCGGAACCGGATGCACCATCGGAGCTCTTGTGGGTACTTTCAGTGGTGTTACAAAGGATTACTTCTACAGCGCCATGACTGGTGTCATCATCATGGGCATTGCTGGTGAGATTGCGGATACCATGGTAGAAAAAGGCGAAGGATACTATACCTACAAGCATCATCTTTTGGATACTCTTTCCATTCTCAGCAATGATGCTGTAAGAGAAAGAGCGAATATTGTAGATGTTGCAGCGGAAGACATTGCGGTCTAAGGAGTTTTAAATGAATCTGAGAAATCATGTAGAGAAGCTCTACGCACAGAAATTCGAGGAGAAATACCCTCTGGTCTGTTTTCTGACCAATTATGTGACCGTACTGGATTTGGTGGATATGTGCATTCATTCCGGAGGTTCACCGGTGCTGACGGATGAAATCTCGGAAGCTCATGAAATGGTGGAATATTCTAAGTCGCAAGCGGTGGTCATGAATTTTGGCACCATCAACAGGGAGTATCTGGACATTATGACCTTGACAGGAAAAACTGCCAATAGAGTTCATGTGCCTGTGATTCTGGACCCTGCAGCCATCACTGCCTCTTCCTTCAGAAAGTATGCCATTGAGCATCTTCTGAAAGAGGTAAAGGTGGATATTCTTAAAGGTAACCTTGGTGAAATCAAGTTTATTTTAGGATATGAAACAAAAAACAAGGGCATCGACTCTTTTGAGGATGAAAATGGAGCCGAGAAGTACTGCATCGAGCTTGCAGAAAAGCTGGGCGCGGTGGTGGTGATGACAGGGAAAACAGATATCATCACCGATGGAAAGAGAATGGCCAAAGTATCCAATGGAGATGCCAAACTGAAGAAAATATGCGGAGCTGGATCTTCTGTGGCTGCCATCATGGCGACCTATTCAGGTCTTACAGAGGACTACTTCTTAAGTGCTACTGTTGGGTGCGCTGTCATGGGCGTAGCCTCTGAGATGGCAGAAGAAAGAATGAAGGAAAGAGAAGGCATCCGCACGTTCAAGACCTATGTACATGATGCGGTTTCTATGATGGAAACGAAGGAGCTCATGAACAGGCTGAACCTTGTGGAAGTTGAGTTAGATTAGAAGAAGTGCATGCTGTGATCAGATATCTCTGGTTTACAGCATGCTTTTTTCTTCAGACCATTGCAAAATTTTTCTGAATCCCTTAAGATATATAGGTATCGATGATACGGGTTTGCTACTATGGCTCAGTCGGTAGAGCAGCTGATTCGTAATCAGCAGGTCGCCGGTTCGATTCCGGCTAGTAGCTCCAAAGAAATAAACGTCAGTGAATTTTCACTGGCGTTTTTTTCTTTTATAAATCAGAAGATCCATCAGTTTATGAGAAGAGTCCTTGACATCCACTGAAGTCTCAAAGAGTGCTGTTTTTCTATGCCCATGGTGAAAGAAAATGGTCTAAGATCCAGAGTTTTCAAGAGATACTCCTGCTGATCCAGTTCTTTTTTCAGATAGTAGGTCAGATCAGAGCCCTTGGCTGACATCCCGTAGATGAAACCATCCTGTGGGCTCTTGGTGAAGATCTTTAGGGTTTTACTTGTGATGGGATCCATGGAATATATGGAGTCGTGATCATGAAAATAGATGGTGTTCTGAGATTTCAGAAGTGTGCTGTAATTTTTGGTATAGTACACTGTTTCATCCTTTATCGGAGACCACAATCTGGTCAGGTGATTTCCATAACGGAAAACACCTCTTTTAAAATTATAGAAATATAGAGCGCCATCTCCATCAATGCCGATCCACCCCTGATCTGTTGGAATCAAACCCGTTTGGATGGCTTTATAGGAAGATTCATCATACGTGGTGTCAGTGGATAGGTAGGGAGCGTTCCAGTTTTTATGAGCGGGCTCTGTCTTTCTCATGGCGTCATCACTAAGAAGAAAGAACCTGTGATTCACTCTTCCTGGCTCATCGGGCTGGGGATCTCCCCAGGTGGCATCCACATGATAGTACTGTCCGTTCAAACGGATCAGGTTCCAGGCGTGATTCATCTCTTTTGAATAGATGTAGTGGGTCTCGATTCCGAGATAATCTCTCATGATGAGCGTATATGCGGACGCATACCCTTGGCAAACTGCTTGGTTTTCTGTAAATACACCATATACAGTATAAAGGGAGTCCTTTTCCCCTGCGGTATAACTGGTTTCCAGAATCAGCTTGTCATAGACATAGAGCGCCTTCTCAAAATCGGTCCAGGTTTCATCAAGATCTGAAAGAAACAAGGTAATCTTTTCCTCCAGCTTCCGTTTCATATCAGGAATCATGGACTTGGGATAATAATAATCCAGGTTCAGCTGAAGAACTTCATTGTGCTCACTGATCAGAGCTGAGGTGCTGTAGCTGAGATAGAAAAAATGAGGTGTTTCATTATAAAGTCTGTAGTAGATTTCAAAGGCCTGGCTGCTGGTAAGATGAAACTCCTCTAATGCAATAGTGTCTTCATAAGCCGTCACAGCTTGAAGAAACCGGCTTTTGATTTTCTGATAATCAGCCTCCTTATACATCCCGGGATTAACCCTGGAGGCTTCAGCGGACAAGAAGGACCCGGAAAAGACGGCCGCTTTGGGGAAAGCTTCCGTGTATTCCTGTACTGTTCCCACCTTTTTCCTCGTCTCTCCGGATGCATTGGATGACAGGGGAATCATCATTAGACTTAATAGAATGAGAAGAATTACTTTACGAAGTAATGCCTTCATGGCAGATCTCCTTTATAGTGTTTGATAATTTATTATACAGTTGAAGAGAATAGAATAGCTACAAGAAAAAAACGCCATGAATCTTATGGAATCACAAATATTCACAACTGAATAATTTGTGAATACAAAGATATTTATTTTAATTTAAAATTAATATCTTACATTGTTTATTAGTCGTTAAATATTTGACATTATACGACATAAAACGTAAAATTTTCTTACAAGATATAATATTTTTCCATTCGAAGAATAAACTGTAGGCGGGATCTTATGAAAGCAGAAAAGAAAAGAGTTGTCGGAGTCATTGGAACTGTCCTCATTTTAGTCACTGCGCTTCTTGTTTCTGATACAGGTGCTCTTTCTATGGAGTCTTTCCGAGGTATTGCCATCCTTGCCGCAGCTCTTCTTATGCTCATTACAGAACCCATCCCTCCTGGAATCGTTGCGCCGCTGGTCCTGGTTCTGCTTCCACTTCTTGGTGTGGTCACCTTTGATCAGGCTTTGAAGAGTTCCATGACCACACTTTTTCTTTTTCTGATGGCCTGTTATGGCATCTCCATGGTTCTACTGAAGTCTTCTATCCCAGAAAGGCTTGCTGTTTTTCTCCTGGCAAAGTCTCCTGGCCGCCCCCTTTATGTGGTGGGTGCCTTTATGCTGGGCACTGCGCTCATTTCCTCTGTGGTTTCCAATGTGCCCTGTGCAGTTATTATGACAGGACTTGCAGCCAGAGTGCTTCATTCCATGGGAGAGGATATGGGAAAGAGTCCTTTAGGAAAAGCAATGATGATGTCCGTGCCTTTTGGCGCTGTTTTTGGAGGAATGATGACGCCTGCTGGAAGTTCACTGAATGTACTGTCCATTAGTTTGGTGGAGGAAGCCACGGGACAGAAGGTTCTATTTACAGAATGGATGCTGCTGGGAATTCCCCTGGCTCTGATCCTAATTTTCCTTTCTGTACCAATTCTGACTCTGCTTTTCAAGGTGAAACCTGTGGAAGAGGACACCATGGAAAAAGTTCTTAGGGAGATGCACAATCACGAGAAGCTCTCGAGATACGATAGAAAAGCCTTGATGATTCTACTTGTGACATTTGTTCTCTGGGTGATGACTTCATGGGTCCCATGGCTAAATGTGACGATGGTTTCGGTACTGACACTCACAGTCTTTTTTCTTCCTGGTTTGGATATGCTCACGTGGAAGGAGTATTCCAGGGAATCCGGATGGGACACCATTCTCATCTGCAGCGCCATATTGTCTGTAGGTGCAGCTCTAGTGGAAACAGGGGTGACTGCTTTTCTTGTGACGGCCATATCGCCGTATTTCACCAATACAGTGCTTCTGGTTTTTCTCTTAATCATCGCTCTACTGGTGAACTGGACACATCTTCTTATACCCACCGCATCGGCCATTGTGGTTCTTTATGCTTCAAGCTTTGCAGCGCTTTCAGAATCCTATGGATATGATCCCAGAATGATCAGTTTTATTGTGGCAGCCATGGCCAGCTGTGTTCTTCTGATTCCTTTTGATCCTGTAGTCATGGTTTCCTATACCAAAGGATCCTATACAATGAAAGAGCTCTTTACAGCGGGAACTGTTGTATCCACCATCTGGGCCATACTCCTTGCTCTTTGGGTTCCGATTGCTTTTCTGTTTATCTAGGGGGAAACAAAGTTATGGAAGATCTGTTTTCACTTTCTATGGCACAATACACACTGATTTTAGGGATGATCTCCCAGACTGATTTTAAGAATCTGTCAAAACTGAATACGCTGACCTGTGCTTTTGAATGGGAAGGAGGCACTGTGGAGAGACTTCAGAGGATCGGGAATGATCTTATTTCGAGAAATGACTGTTTCCGCCTGGTACCTGTGTACCGTTTCCCATGGCGCTGGCGGCAGTACATCCGATCTTTTCAGACGGAGAAATTTGAAGTGTTGCCTTTCTATACGGACGAAGAGTATGAGAACTGGCTTCAAAAAGAAAAGGACCGGGGAATCCGGCTTCTGAAAGATCAGCTCTACTCGATAAAGGTGCTGAGAAGAGCTTCAGGGGATCTGACTTTATGGATTCAGATGCATCACTTCCTCACCGATGGCTACAGTATGAAGCTTCTGGCGAAAGAAATCCGCATGCTGAACCGGTGTTATGAGGAGAATCAGCCGGTGCCTCCTACAATAAGCGGTTCTTACAGAGAGTTTGTAGAGAAAGAAAAAGAGTATAGAAGAAGCAAAGCATTTAAGGAAGATCAGACCTACTGGAAAGAAAAGCTCAGAATGAGACGGGATTTTTCTTTTCCAGGAGGAAAAAGATCCATGAAGATTGACTGCGATTCAAAATCTATTCTTCTAAGGGGAGACCTTTATGAAGGGCTCACTGCTCTTCATAAAGAGCTGCAGGTTTCTATGCCGAGTCTTTTGGAGTCTATGGCAGCACTTCTTATATATAGGATTCAAGGGAACACCACCTTCACTTTTGGTACATTGAACTATGGAAGAATGGATGGCAGAAGCAGGCAGACCATGGGGTGCATGATGAACTCTCCGCCGCTTCTCATTGAAGTGAATCCGGAGGAAACATTTGAGTCCTTTGCGAAAAGAAACTATGAAGAGAATCTGGAGATGCTCCGCCATATAAGGTTCAGCACACTGGATGTGACCCCTCTATCTTATGGGCTATGCCTTTCTCATGGTCTCAACTTTAATTTCAATTGGATTCTGTTCTCCTATATGGATTATGAAGCGGTGTTCCAGGAAAGCTATCCCAAGGGAAGAATGTTCTGGTCCAATACCAATGTCTCTCAGTTTTATGCAGCAATATTTGATATGCCGAAAAACAAAGAGATCTCTTTTGAACTCCGGTATCAGAAAAAAAGATTCCAGGAGGAGGACATCAAAAGTCTTCTGGTATCTTATCGTTACCTCGTCCGGGAGGTGCTGGAACGTTCAGACTGCCGGATGAAGGAGTTCTTTGTGGATAGGGAGGGGATTTCTTATGATCTTGGAGATGCTGAGAAAAAGAGCACAGTCCAGTGATGTATGTGCTGTGGATATCCATGGCAATAGGATGACTTTTAAAATGCTCCATGAGCGTTCGGATGCCTTGGCTTCATATTTTTTAAAAACACTGGAGCCAAAGGCAAAGGTTATGATTCTTGGCGATAAGGAGAATGAGTATCTCACGGTGATGTTTGCCTGCCTGAAATCGGGAAGAGCTTATGTGCCTCTTACATCATCCTTACCAAAGGAAAGAGCTCTATTTATCTTGAAAGATTCAGAAGCTTCCTTAGTGATTTCATTTTCGGATGGGGATCTCGGTCAAAAAGAAGTCCCTGTGATAAAAGAATCAGAACTTCTGGAGATTATATATGAGTACAGGAAGGAGAAGGTTTCCGAAGAGTCCTGGCTTTCTTATGAGGAAATGATGGCGCTGCTCTATACTTCCGGGAGTACCGGAAATCCTAAAGGCGTGATGAATGCGCTGGGTGATCTGGAAAATCTTTTTCTTGCATCGGAGGAGTTTTATATAGGGGGACATCAAGAAAAGGTTATGAACAACTTCTCCTATATGTTTTCAGCTCATATGCAGCATGTCTATCGAACCATGGTTCTCATGGGATCAACGCTTTATGCGGTCCCGTCAGAGTATCAGAAAGACCCTGAAAAGCTTCTGAATCAATATCTTAAGATTCAACCGGAGTATCTGGGGCTCATTGCCACTTCCTGCAGTATGCTCCTCATGGATGAGAGGTTCTCTGCATCTCATCTTCCTCAGCTGAAATCCATCGCTTTAGCAGGAGAGGTCTGCGGAAAAGAGCTTGTGAAGGAAGTCTTTAGAAGGTTTCCAAAGATCACAGTGAAGATTCAGTATGCGTCTACAGAACTGACCACGGTCGCCATTGGCTGCACACTGACAAAGGACGCGGTAGATGAGCTTATTGAAGAGAGGATCCCTCTAGGTAAAGCAGTTCCTTCTATAGATGCAGTCCTTGTGGATGAAGAAGGAAACCTGGTACCTGAAGGAGAAAAAGGTGAACTGGTTATTTTTTCAAGAAGACTCTGTGATGGCTACTATAAACTGGAAGAGGAAACAAAGCGCACCTTTTTTGTCACGGATTCTGGCAGGAGAGGTTTTCGGACCAAAGACCTTATGATAAAAAAAGAAGGCCTCTATTATTATCTGGGCAGATTGGACAACAGAGTCAAAATTGGCGGGAACCGTGTGGAGCTGGAGGAAGTGGAGAGCGCACTCAATGAGGAAGAATGGATACATCAGAGCGTGGTTAGGCCTGTTGTGGATAAGGAAGGTACTGTGAAGTTTCTTGTGGCCTATGTGACCCTTACTTCAACTTATGAGAACCGGTCAAAGCTGTTTCTGGACATCAGGAAAGGCTTGAAAGAGAGACTTCCATCGTATATGATTCCACAGAAAATTATAGGAATGGATGTCTTTCCCCAAAACAGCAGCGGTAAAATTGACCGTTTTGCCATGAGACTTCATCATGAGGCGTTATATTCTTACGGTAAGTAAACAACGAGGGGGGAAGAACGTGGAACGAAATGAAATCGCAACTGATGCACTGCTTGAGATTTTTGGGTTGGATATAATGGAGCTGGAAGAGGACATGGATCTACTGGATAACGGTCTTTTAGATTCCCTATCCATGGTGAATCTGATTATGTATCTTGAGGTTCGGCTTGGAAGGAGAATCGATCGAAAAGATTATTGTATGGAGGATCTGAGAAGTGTCTCCAAGATCAAAAAGTTTCTACTTTACCTAAAATGAAATAGTATCTTAAAAACTGCGTCTGATTGCTTCAGTGAAACGAAGCTGAAATACAGACGCAGTTTTTTGTGGGTAAAATAAAGCGGATGGCTTGAATAAAGAGAAATACATGTCACTGATAATGAAATAAACTGAAATAAGGATTGATAAATTATTATCAATTCTTATTAGGGAGAAGGGGATTTTTCGATATTTTTGCCACAAGCATCATTCGTTCCGGAAAGAGATCGGACCTGAATCATGAAACGTTTCATCGTCAGGTTGACCCAATCATGAGGATCTGGGACGATAGGTGCTCAATTTTTTGCTGTATTTCTATTTCTATTTTTATTTTATAAGAAAATGCGTGAAACGTTTCATGTCAAGAAATGTCAATGAAATAGAGAGGTAATGGTTTTCAAGAAGTATATAAAAATCGCAACCATAATGTCTAATAATTCAACTTTCGAAATAGCAGTGCTGTTTAATGATAAATCCATAAAATGAATAGGAAACAAAAGTGTAAATGAATGCAGAATATCTGATGTTACTCCGATTTATGAATTGTTAAATAAATAACAAAAATTGACAGAGTTATGAAAACGATATAAATTGTGGCTAGGAAAAACATTTCCTGTAAGCGCGATATTTCATGAAATAAATTACAAAGTATACTTTGAGGAGAAGCCGATGAATAAGTTTGATACCCGGGGAAACAACACTGAAACCATTGATCGCATTATTGCATACTATAATTCCTATAGTGCAGTAGAAAAAAGAATTGCGGATTATATTCTGAGTCATCAGGATGAGATTGCAGGACTAACAACAGTGGAGCTATCTGAAAGATGTGAAACAAGTCCCGCTTCTATCATCCGTTTCAGTAAGGCCATAGGCTTTAGAGGATATAACGAACTCAAATATTATATGGAGAATCAGATTCTCTCTTCCTATGGAATAGAACAAGCCATCGATGAAGAAGATGATATTGCAAAAATAAAACAGAAGTTCGCAAAGATCAATCAGATGATCATCGATGACACCATGCAGATGATAGACAATCAGGAAATGGAAAAAGCCATCGATGCCATAACATCTGCCAGACGGATCTTAATTATAGGTGAAGGTGGATCGGGATCCATCTGTTTCAGTACTTATAATCTGCTGCTGCAGCTGGGCTTGCCTTGTATTGTGGAAACCGATGCATTCTTGCAGGTTATGGCAGCTACACATTTAACAGAAGAGGATGTGGTCATCGCCATCATCCATAGTGGACGAACGAAAAATACGCTGGATTCAATGCGGCAGGCAAGAAGAAATGGAGCAAAAATCATATGCATCACAGGCTATCAGAAGACACCCATGTCTGATGAAGCGGACATTCTTCTTTTCTCAACATCTAGGGAAACACTATCTCTAAGTGACGTACCTGCTGCAAGAATCAGTGAGCTGTGTGTTATTGGTGTACTGCAGCTGGGGATTCTTGCAAAGGACTTTGAGAAATACTCGAAGAACAATGAAAAATCAAAAGAGGCTTATAGCCTGAAAAGAGTATAAAGGTTTAGGGGGATACATGATATGAAAAAGAAGATAAGCGCACTCGCGCTGATGCTTCTCCTTGCGTTACCACTGCTCAGCGGATGCGTTGGCGCATCTGATAATAACGGGACTGGAGATGAGAAGCTATATCCTAAAATGACATTACGAATGACAGTCAATGGAACAGATATTGCCACCGATACAAAAACAGCAATAAAGTTTTCTGAACTTGTCAAAGAAGCATCAGGCGGAAATATTGAAATCAAAGTATTTACCAATGACCAGCTTGCGGGAGGTAATGGAACGAAAGGTGTGGAAATGGTTGCCCAGGGAGCTACTGAAATAGCCGCATACGCTTCCAGTGCCATGGCAGTTCTTGATCAGAAGCTGCTCGTAGGTACAATTCCATGGATATTCGATGACTACTCACAGGCAAGACAAGTGATTGACGCTTCAGGCGGAGAGTATTATGGAAAGCTTCTTGCAGATAAAGGGCTTACTTATATGGGATCTGTACATAATGGATTCAGACAGATCACTAACAGCAAAAGACCGGTTAAAACACCGGATGATGTGGCAAAGCTGAAGGTCAGAGTTCCTGGTGGAGAAGTGTATATGAATTTCTGGAGAGCCTTCGGTGCAGATCCAGTGGCCATGAGCTGGAGCGAAGTGTTCACAGCCCTTCAGCAGGGAACCATCGACGGTCAGGAAAATGGATTTAGTGTGACCAATTCTGCGAACATGTATGAAATACAGAAGTATATGACCGTTTGGAATTATACCTATGAAAATTACCTTTTTGTAATGAATACAAAGAAGTTCAATGCGCTGCCTGAAGCTACGCAAAAACTTCTTCGCGAAAAGTCTCTGGAAGCCTGTGAATGGGGAAGAGATATGGTGGAGAAGGAGGAGCGGGAGCTCATAGAGAAATTCAGATCCTTTGGTATGGAAGTGACAGAACTTTCCAGCGAAGAACTCGTACCTTTCAAAGAGAAGATTTCAGATCTTCAGAAGTATTTTGTTGATAAATACGGCGAAGAAGCAGCTACTGCTTTTGGCCTGATGGAATAGGAGGGAGAACCAGATGAAAAAGATACTAGATCATTTTGAAGAAATTCTTTCAGCGGGGTGTCTCCTGGCGATGACCATCCTTGCGTTTGTCAATGTAATCTCCAGATTTGTCTTCAAAGCATCTCTGTCCTTTACAGATGAGATTACAACAAACCTCTTTGTTCTCCTTACACTAGCGGGTGCATCTCTTGCAGCAAAACGCAATACGCACCTTGGACTGAACCTTGTGACAGACAATCTTTCTGCAAAATGGCAGAAAAACCTGACTGTTTTTGCAAATCTTCTGGGTGTTCTTTTCACAGGAATCCTCGTTTATTTTGGCATTATTATGGCATACAACGAGTATCGTCTGGAACAGCTCACCGCTGGTATGCAGCTGCCTGAGTGGATCTTTGGCGCATTTGTCCCATTAGGGGGAATACTCCTTCTTTTGAGATTTATCCAAAAAACCATTGAAACGGTAAAGGAGGAAGTGTAGAAAATGACAACAGTAGTATTATTTGCAACATTTGTAGTACTTCTCCTCATGAATGTGCCGATTGCCATAACCTTAGGATTATCCTCTCTAGCTGCACTCATCGTTGAGAATATAGATTTTATTGTAGTACCCATGAACGTGTATGCGGCATCTAGTAAGTTTGTGCTTCTGGCGATTCCATTCTTTATTCTAGGTGGAAATATCATGGAAAAAGCCGGAATCTCCAAGAGACTCATAGACCTTGCAGAAGCATTTGTTGGACATCTGAAGGGTGGTATGGCCATGGTGGTGGTCATCGTAGCGTGCTTTTTTGCAGCCATATCAGGATCGGGTCCAGCAACCGTTGCGGCACTTGGTATGATTCTCATTCCAGCCATGGCGAAGACTGGATATTCCACAGAATTCTCCTCCGCACTTATGGCATCAGCAGGTGCCATCGGTGTAATTATTCCACCTTCCATCACCTTTGTGGTGTACGGATCCATTGCAGGAGCATCCATTGGTACCCTTTTTATCGCAGGCGTTATTCCGGGAATGCTGATGGGACTAGGATTGGCTATTGTAGCTCTTCTGGTAGGCAGAAAACTTCAGCTGAAGACATTGCCGAAAATATCAGCAAGAGACAGATGGATCGCTTTTAAAGACGCTTTTTGGGGTCTGCTCATGCCGGTCATCATCCTTGGTGGAATCTATGGCGGAATCTTCACACCGACTGAAGCTGCTGCAGTTTCAGCAGTCTATGGACTTGTTGTGGGCATCTTCATCTATAAGAGCATCAATCTGAAGGATGTGTATGGACTTCTTGTAGATTCTGCTTCACAAACCTCTGTAGTTATGCTGATCACCGCAACCGCAAGTCTCTTTGCCTGGGTGATTACTGTATCTGGAATAGGAAACGCCATCAGCACTATGTTCATTAGTTTCACTGGAGGAAGTACAGTAATTTTCTTCATCATCGTGAACATCATCCTTCTCATTGCAGGCGCATTTCTGGATTCCACTTCTGCACTCTATATCTTCACACCACTGTTTCTGCCTGTGGCAAACGCGCTGGGCGTGAATCTGATTCATCTGGGTGTGGTGATGATCGTGAACCTGGCTATTGGACTTGTGACGCCTCCTGTTGGGGTGAACCTTTATGTGGCCTGCGGTATTGGAAAAGTGAACTTAGCGAAGATATCGAAAGCGGCGATTCCGTTGATCCTTATGTCGTTCCTCATACTTATTCTTGTTACTTATGTACCACAAGTATCCTTATTTCTGACGAACCTCATGTAGATTACTGAAACGAACAAATGAAAATTCCTAAGGAGGAATAATAATAATGAAACCATCTGTAGAAGAACTGAAGAATATTGCGAAATCACTGAGAAAAACATCTTTGGAAATGATATATACAGCACAATCCGGACATCCGGGTGGATCCCTCTCTGCTGCGGATCTCATGGCTGCACTCTATTTCAGAGAAATGCAGGTAGATCCAAAGAATCCAAAGTGGGCAGATAGAGACCGTTTTATCCTGTCCAAGGGTCATGTATGCCCAATTCAGTACAGTGCTCTGGCTCATAAGGGATTCTTCCCCTATGAAGAGATTTATACGCTGAGAAAGGAGGGATCCATTCTCCAGGGGCATCCGGATATGAAGAGAACTCCTGGAATAGACATCTCTACAGGATCCTTAGGACAAGGACTTTCCGCAGGTGTGGGTATGGCGCTGGCAGGAAAAATGGATAAAAAAGAGTATAGGACTTACGTCCTCTTGGGAGACGGAGAATGTCAGGAAGGTCAAATATGGGAAGCAGCACAAACCGCAGTAAAGTATCAGCTGGATAATCTGGTGGTATTTGTAGACGACAACAGACTTCAGTGTGACGGTGTCTGTGAAGACATCATGCCGACTCAGGATCTGGAGAAAAAATTTGAGTCCTTTGGCTTTGAGACCCAGAGAATCGATGGACATAATATGGAAGCGCTGGTGGACATGTTTGACAGCATCCGTGAAAATAAGAATGGCAAACCGAAGTGTATTGTTCTGGATACTGTAAAAGGCAAGGGTGTCTCCTTCATGGAAGATGTTGTGGGATGGCATGGAAAAGCGCCGAATAAAGAGCAGTATGAACAGGCGATTCAGGAAGTTGAGGGAGGATTTTAAGATGGAAGTGATGAAAAGAGCAACAAGAGAAGCTTTTGGTGAAGAAATACTGAAGCTTGGAAAAGCACATAACAATATCGTTGTGATCGATGCGGATATCGGAAACTCCTGCAAGACCACAGCTTTCATGAATGAACTCCCAGACCAGCACCTGAATGTTGGTATAGCAGAGCAGAATGCTGCTGGACTTGCAGCTGGACTGGCAACAGCCGGGAAAATCCCTTTTGTCACCACATACGCTGTATTTGGTTCATTAAGAATGGGAGAACAGATCCGTCAGACCATCTGCTATCCGAATCTGAATGTGAAGATCGCCTGCTCCCATGGGGGGCTGACACCGGCAAACGACGGTGCAAGTCATCAGGCCATAGAAGACATGGGGGTTCTCAGAACATTCCCCAACATGACGGTTGTCATGGGAGCAGACTTCTATTCCACCAAAAAACTGGTGGAACAGGCTGCGAAGATTTATGGTCCTGTATATCTGAGATTTACAAGAGATGCGGTTCCAGTAATTTACGATGAAAATGAGACCTTTGAGATTGGAAAAGCCAAGAAACTGAAGGACGGCGAAGATTTGGCCATCATCGCCAATGGAGATACAGTTCATCTGGCGCTTTCTGCTTGGAAGCAGCTTCAGGAAGAGGGGATCTCTGCAAAACTGTTTGATATGCACACCATTAAGCCTTTAGACCGTGATGCGGTTCTGGAAGCTGTAAAAACAGGTAAGATCATTACCGTTGAAGACCACAACATCATCAATGGCCTAGGATCCGCAGTGTCTGAGGTTGTGGCTGAAGAAGGTGGAGCAACAGTCAGAAGAATCGGTGTCATGGATCAGTTTGGCCAGTCTGCACCTTACGAGGTGCTTCTCGAAATGAATGGTATTACCGTAGAAAATATTGTCCAAAAAGCAAAAGAACTTCTAAAGAAGTAAAGGAGAACAAAAGATGTTTGATTTAACAGGTAAAGTTGCTGTTGTTACAGGCAGCGGATCAAAAAGAGGAATTGGCCGAGAAATCGCCATGTCACTTTCAAAGCAGGGAGCTTCCATTGTCATTGCAGATATGAACCAGGAAGGTATTGATGAAGTCGTAGCAGAAATCAGATCTGCTGGTGGAAATGCTATGGGCGCCATCCTCAATGTCACAGACGAAGTTTCTGTCAATGCGTTGGTGGAGAAAACACTGGAGACTTTCGGAAGCTTGGATATTCTGGTGAATAATGCAGGCATTTCCCAAAAAGTAACAGTGGAAGATATGACACTGGAAGATATGAAAAGAATTTTCAATGTGAATATGTTTGGACTTTTCCTCATGACACAGGCAGCGATGAAACCAATGAAGGAAAAGGGATGGGGAAGAATCATCAATCTGTCTTCCGTCTCAGGAAAAAGAGGTGGCGGTGTCTTCGGCGGAGCCCATTACTCAGCTTCTAAAGCAGCAGTTCTTGGATTCTCCAAAAATCTCGCAAGAGAAGTGGCAAAGGATGGCATTACAGTGAACTGTGTGGCTCCTGGCCTTGTAAATACAGATATCTGGAAGTCCATGCCAGAAGAGATGGCTCAGAAGGTCATAGAAGGCATTCCTATGGGAAGACCTGGTGAAACCAAGGAGATTGCTTCAACGATTACGTTCCTCGCCAGTTCGGAAGCATCCTATATTACTGGTGAAGACATTGACATCAATGGCGGATCCCATATGGATTAGAGAAGGATAAAGTCGTCTGGCCTAGGTGACTTGATACTTTTTTGATAACCCTCATAGCAGAACACCCCAGAAGCGGAGCTTCCGGGGTGTTTTTTTATTATGTTTCAAATCCTTTGCATTTTACGAAATTACTGGCGAGGCTCTCATTTCTTGACTAGGGGAGTTCACATCAACGGATCACTTCTCTCCGAGTTTCATAGCTATATAAAAACCAGAAGCAAGAGCAAGGATAGAAGCTGCAACAATACCGATATTAAGTGAGGAGAAACTGATTTCACCAAAAATTGCTACTGGGGATGCAGCGACTAGACCGAGAATTCCTGCGTAAGTAACGGAAGGATAATGATCAAAAAGCCATTCGATGAGTTTTGCCACCAATGCGATCCCCAAAAGAACACCAATACCAAAAGGAAAGAGCGGTATGAAATTTTCCAGTATCACATTAATGTTTAGAGAGAGAAGTCCACGGATAAAATTGGAAAGAGTTTCCAAAATCCTGTTGTAGTATCCTAGAAGAATAAGGACCATAGACCCACTGACTCCAGGAATGACCATGGTGGCGGCAGCGATGATTCCTACCACGAAGAGCAGGGACAGGGAAATAGGATCCAGCGAAAATGGACCGGATACCGCATCGGAGGTTTTAGTGAAAGTCATAAGAACAATCAAGCCTGCCATCAGAACGAATGACAGAACCTCTGGTACTCTAACCTGGTGGGCTTTAGCTTTATTTACAAGCATCGGAACGCCTCCGAGTATTAATCCAAGGAACAGACTGGCTGTCACAAAAGGATAATTTTTCATTGCACTCTCTATGACAAAAGACAGAAGCCCAATTCCAAGAACCATACCAATTCCATACGGAAGAAGTGTAAAAAAGCTCTTTTTCCAGTCTTTACGCATGTTATTTACAGCACCGATGAGTTCATCATAAGCACCAATAGAAATAGCCATAGTACCTCCACTGACTCCCGGAATGATATTAGCAATCCCTATGAAGATACCTTTTAGGATGGTAAATAACTGATTATTATTTTTCATAAATTATACCTCGATAGTTAAAAATGGGTGCAATTACTTAAAATACACAGTTAATAGTATAACATTTATTCAGTATAATTGGATTGAATTCTTTCTGAAATTTCGTCTCTGAGGAAGGGATCCTGATGGAGATATAAACTGGAAACTAATTGAAAGTCAATCGAAAAGCAAAAGCGGTGAGTGAAAAGAAATTTGCAATGTAACGTAGAATTGCATATAATGAAGGGATGCTTTTTTGATACAAGATTGAAAGGTAATATGGAGCTGCATGAGGCGGCTATAGGAGATAAAAATAAATGGAATTTAAAGACATAAAAATGGACGAGGAGATTTTAAGAGCGGTCAATACGCTTGGGTTTCTGAAGCTTACCGAGATTCAGGAAAAAGTGGCACCACTGGCTTTGGCAGGAGAAAATATTCTGGGGGCGTCTTCCACTGGAAGCGGAAAGACCATAGCATTTCTCATGCCTGTTCTGGAGAGAACAGACTGGGAAGAGCAGAAGGCCAATACATTGATTCTGGCACCCTCCAGAGAATTGGCCATTCAGATCAAGAATGAGTATGATGCATTGGGCAGATACAAGAAGCTCCGCTGTGTAGCTCTTTATGGCAAGCAGCCTATGAAAGAGCAGCTTCTGGATATGAAGAGCAGATATCAGGCCATCAGCGGGACGCCCGGAAGAGTGCTGGATCACTTAAAAAGAGGAACCATAGACCGTGAGCGAATCGACCACCTCATCATTGACGAGGTGGATGAGCTTCTGGATAAAGGATTTAACGATGAAATGATGGAGATCATAGGACATCTGCCGAGGGTTAAGCAGACCATGATGTTTTCGGCAACCATCACAGAAGAAGTCAAATCCTTGGCAGAATCTGTAGCGCCCAATTATAAAACCATTGTGGCTACCACCGATGAAGAGCTGAAAATCACGGAAACCCATTATAAAGTAGAAGAAAAGGATAAATTCAAGGCACTTCTTTCACTGCTTTATGGAAGAAAGCCCCAAGGAATGATTATATTCGTCAACACCAAGGAACAGTGTGGAAAACTCCATAAAAAGCTGGAAGAGGCCAATGTGGATGCGCTGAAGATTCATGGAGGCATGCTTCAGAAAGATCGGGAGCTGGCTATGAAAAGATTCAAACAGAAGGAAGTGCCTTATATGGTTGCCACCGATGTGGCAGCAAGAGGCATTGATGTGTCCTTTCTTGAAATCTCACTCAGTTATGACTTTCCGGTTGAAAAAGAAAGCTATGTGCATCGGAAGGGAAGAGTGGGAAGGCATTTCAAAGAAGGGCAAGCCATCTACTTTGTCACTGAATATGATGAAAGAAAAGTGCATGAAGTGGAGGAGTTTGTAGGATACCGTTTTGATGAGCCCAAGGAAATGGACTATAAACCCTTCCGGGAAGAAAAAGATGGATTCAGGGAGTTCCAGAAGAACCTCAGAAGATCAAGACCAAAGAAGAAAAGCACCCATGAGGATATTACAAAGATCTACATCAATGGTGGGAAGAAAAAGAAAATCAGAGCCATTGATATTGTGGGAACACTATGCTCCATAGAGGGTATTTCCAAAGAGGATATTGGAATCATCACCGTGGAGGACCAAGGGTCCTATATTGATATTCTGAATGCGAAGGGAACCCTAGCTTTAAAAGGACTCCAGGAGAGGAAGATCAAAGGGAAGTCCCTAAAAGTTGAACTTGCGAAAAAAATATAGATATTTTGTGTACAGAAAGGACAGGATTTGATTTCCCGTCCTTCTTTTTTTATAAAACTTTGATTCCTTCGACATTCATATATAAGATCGAGGTTGAAACAATACTTTCACATAATGTTATCGTGTTTTTATTATTATCTTTCATGAAGTATGATATACTTAGGTATGAGAATTTTTAGAATATTAAAAATGGCCTGAGGTGAAAGAAATGGAAGTTCAAGATAACAAAAGAAGAGAACTGATAAAAGAAAAAAGAATGATGGAAATCAAAGCGTTAAAGCGGCTGCTGAGCCATCATGATGAGTTTTTTAATTTCATCAATCTCCATGATGTATGGTACAGATGGATTGCCGGACGATACTCTGTCACCAGCATTGACAGTATGGGAGAGACCCTCATTGAATATCTTTGTAAGTTCTGCAACGAACATGGAATTCTCGATCACAAAGATATGAGCTCCCAAAGAATACTGGTTCTGGACTATAAAGGTGTAGAACTGATGCTTCGTAAAACAGATGGAAAAGATGAGTTTTCGGCCATATCTCTTGTGGATGTTCCACATAACTTTAAAGTCATATCCTGGGATCGCTTTTACAGCTTTTTGGAAAAGGAGCTGTTTCTCTGGATGGAAGATCCGGAGTCTATGGAAAGAGAGATACCAATAGAAGATCTCAGTTATTTGAAAGAATAAGGATATTATAGAAAGAAAAGACCTGGCGTGCCAGGTCTTTTCTCATATCCACTTTAGTTTTTACTGTAAATCTTCATCAAAGGTGATGAAAGTCTGCTGATCTGTGTCAAAAAGTCCTTTGTCCGTAATTTTTAATGTGGGGATTACCGGGAGTGTGAGGAAGGACAGAGTCAGGAAGGGGTTGAAGTCCAGATTATCAAAGAGCACCCTCTCCATTTCTCGGACTTTATGAAGCTTTTCTGTGATTTCCTCTAAGGGAGTACTGGACATGAGACCGCCGATTTCAAGGGGGAGTTCAGCCAGTATTCTTTTATTCTTCACAAGAACCAGTCCACCACCGATTTCCTCGATCCTTTGGACGGCAAGGAGAAGATCTTCGTCATTGACACCCAAAGCTACTAGATTATGGGAATCGTGGGCGATGGTGGTGGCTACTGCACCACTTTTCATTTTGAATCCTTTGACAATGCCTTTTCCCATATTGCCGTGGTTTCCATGACGTTCCATGACAAAGAGTTTTGCCAGATCGTTTACAGGTCCTACGGACACCTCCTGGTTTATTGGCGTTTCCAGCACCAGATGGTTTGTAAGAAGGCTGTTGGATAATATTTCAATCACATGCAGGACTCCTGTACCTGATACCATGGAAAGATCCTCCAGAGTCAGTTTTTTTAATGTGACTGTGCGGGGAAGAGCTGGCAATGGATGGTTTTCATAAGGGAAGATCACCTCTTCTTCTTGAAACACACAGTGGCCCTTCTGATACACGGAGTGAATAAGGAAGCTTTCCAGATTCTCCAGAACTACAAAATCCGCCTGGTATCCTGGTGCCACTGCACCCAAGTCCTGGAGGTGATAGCAGGTGGCTGGATTGAGGGTAGCCATTTTTATTGCATCTATGGGATCCAGTCCGGATGAAATGGCTTTCCGTATCATGGCGTCAATACTGCCGTTTTCATAAAGATCATCAATATAGATGTCATCGGTACAGAAGGTGAAGCGGTGATGATTGTTTTTATTTACTACAGGCAAAAGAGTATCAAAGTTCTTCGCCACGGAGCCTTCTCTGATATGGACATAGAACCCTTTGGAAAGTCTGTCTTTGGCTTCTTCTACCGTAGTGCATTCATGATCTGTTGAAATGCCTGCCACCCGGTAAAGGTTATTGTCCATGGGAGTAAGACCTGCCCCATGACCATCCAGGGTTTTCCGGTGCTTTTTAGCATCCATCAGTTTATGAAGGATATCATCGCGAGTGGTTTTTACTCCAGTAAGATCCATCATTTCTGCAAGCCCCGATACACGATGATTCTGATAGTAAGGAGCCAGGTCCTCTGCACGAAGGATGGCACCTGAAGTTTCATGAATGGTTGCGGGAACACAGGAGGGCAGCATCATCTGAAAAGTAACAGGAAGATTTTCCGAGGACTCCAGCATGAAATCCAAACCTTTTGTGCCAAGAACATTGCCAATCTCATGGGGATCCATGATGACGGTTGTGATGCCATGTCTGATGGCGGCTTTTGAAAATTCCTTTGGTGTCGCCAAAGTGGATTCAATATGGATATGAGAATCGATAAGACCGGGCACAACAATTTTTCCGTTCAGGTCCACCACATGATTTGATGCATAGCTTTCGCCAAAACCCACAATCATTCCATCGGTCACTGCAAATGTAACATCTTCCAGAACTCCGCTGAATACGCTGAGCACTTTTCCACCTGTAAACACTGTATCACAAGGGATGCTGGCATCAGCACTTCTGAGAAGGTTACGAAACTTGTTTTTATTCAAGAATTCCACCACCTGTCTATAATTATCTGATTTTTATTACTATAGGGGAAATAAGATCGGTTTGTCAATGATGAAAAAAAAGAACTGGCCGGGAAGCCAGTTCAACTATATAGGAGTGTTAGAGATATACGTCGTTAGCTTTCTTTTGGCTGGAACTTTTTGAACCACTCATCAATCTCTGTAAGTCTTCGGACTCTATGCTTTGGCTTTCCAGAGCGGCTGAGTTCGTGGTTTTCACCCCGGAACATGCAAAGTCTTGATTCCACACCATGATATTTGAGTGCGGTGAACATCTGGAGACCTTCGGTGAGCCAGCATCTGTAGTCTTCCTCTGAATGGATGAACAGGGTCGGTGTTTTTACCTGATCTGCATATTTCAGCGGAGACTGGTCCCACATCTTCTCCTGATTTTCCCATGGAGAAGAAGCAGTCTGATCATCAGCAAAGTAGTATCCGATGTCTGTGGTGTTGAACATGGAAATCCAGTTGGAGATGCTTCTTTGGGAAGCCGCTGCCTTGAATCTGTGGGTATGTCCGATGATCCAGTTGGTCATGAAGCCACCATAAGAACCTCCAGTGACAAACAGATTGGACGGATCCATATCCTCATAGGTTTCTAAAGCGAGGTCTGTGAAGTTCATGAGATCTTCGTAATCAATGGCACCGTAGAGCCCTCTGATGTCGGAGAAGTCATTTCCTTTTCCATCGCTTCCTCTTGGATTGCAGAAAATAACAAAGTATCCTTCACTGGCAAAATACTGAAGTTCATGATAGAAGACCGATCCATAGACCGTTTTTGGACCACCGTGGATTTCAAGAAGCACAGGATATTTCTTCCCTTTTTCATACTCAGCAGGTTTCAGAATAAAACCATCGATGGTTCTGCCATCCTCTAGGAGATAAGAGAGTGTTTCAGGGATGGAAAGTTTCAGTTCTTCATGGATCCAATCATTAAAGGTTGTGATCTTCCTGGAGGAGCCGTCTTCTAAAGCGTAAAGCGCTTGAAGAGAAGTATTCTTCATGCCGATATAGAGAAGATGTCCTTCTTCAATGCTGAAGGAGTCCACAGAACCCTCCTCTGCCAGCACTTCTGTAAGTTCTCCCTCTCCATTCACTTTCATCAGATGGGAATCTGTTCCCTTTGTTGTTGTGAAGTAGAGCTCTCCGTTATAAACTCCACGCTGTTTTCCCCCACCGTATCGTGCATCACTGCCTACGGAGCTGTACAGGGACATATCCAGGTCTTTCGTCAGCAGGGTGAGTTCTCCTTTTTCCAGATCATATTTGTAGAACTTTCCATTTTCATTGATACCCAGATATTTCATATCAGTAGCGGTGAGAATCAGTGTTGTATCACTTAGAAAATCAGCATAGGACAGGGAAAGTCCTTTGGTTTCTAGAGGCAGCACATTGGCACCATCAAAAATGGACAGTTCATTATACAGAGGCATTTTATCTGTGAATGTAGAGGACAGGATCACAGCATGGCTTTTGTCCTTGCTGAGTTTAATCAGTTCTACATCAGTATATTCAGAAGAAAGGTACTTCTGGAAATTTCCTTCATGGTCAAATAAAGCGAGTCTGTTTCTTTTTTTGGATGTGAAACCTCCTCCATTGGACCAGTAAGGAATCTCTTCCAGCACTTCATAATCCTTTTCTTCTTTAAGTCTCTTCAGCTCTATAGAAAGCTCTTTCTCATCCAGGCTCAGCTGATCCTTGGCATTGTTGTCAAAGTAGACAGATGCCAGAATCATGCCGTTTTGCAAAAACTCATAGCTGGAGACTCTCTTGTTGAAACGGATGAATTTATCCGCTTCACCACCATGAATATGTATTTTATAAACCTGGGTGAATTCTTTGAGGGACTCACTGTCTTCCTGATCCTTCTCCTCACGGATGGCCGAAAAAACAATCTCTTCTTCGTTCAGCCATTTAAAAGCAGACTCTTTATTGAAAGAAGTCAGTTTTCTGACTGCGTTTTTTTCCGCATCGTAGAGATGAAGGTTGGAAAGATATTTATTGCCTTCCAGGTCCACCTTGTGCACCGCAAATGCGGCAAATTTACCACCTGGGGCATGGTCTATCCCAGACAGAAAGGTATAATTTTTAAACTCATCTAGTGTAATCTTTCTCATATACTCCTCCAGAAATCATTAGTTATCCTTATCTTACCGTAAAATTGACAGAAGGTTTTGAAAGGAAAGGAACATCTGTATTTTCGTCTCATATTCTGTATTTCATTTCATGCATTTTCTGTGATTTTGGAATCTTCTTCCTCAGAGGGATTCTGTGAGGGAACAGCCCAAAAAATAAGGCAAAAAAAAATCCTGCCGGGGGAACAGCAGGATTTTTCATCATAGGCCAGTTAAAATATATATCAATTTGAGGGGTTACTTATTTTGCTTCGCTGTAAAGTTTTGCAACTTCGTCCCAGTTCACTACGTTGAACCAGTTTTCAATGTATTCAGGTCTTCTGTTCTGATACTTCAGATAGTATGCATGCTCCCATACATCAAGTCCCAGGATTGGTGTAAGTCCGTCTGTAATCGGATTGTCCTGGTTTGGTGTGGATACCACATCAAGCTTTCCATCCTTTACTACCAGCCATGCCCAACCTGATCCAAATCTTGTTGCGCCAGCCTTTGCGAATACGCTCTTAAATTCATCAAAGCTTCCGAACTTCTCATTGATCGCTGTCAGGAGCTCTCCTTCTGGAGCCTGTCCTTCTGCTTTCTTCATCATCTTCCAGAACATGGAGTGATTGAGGTGTCCGCCACCATTATTTCTTACAGCGCCTCTGATATCTTCTGGAACTGCATTAAGATCTGCAACGAGATCCTTGATGTCCTTTTCCTGTAGCTCTGGATACTTCTCAAGAGCTGCATTCAGATTATTCACATAAGCCTGATGATGCTTGCTGTAATGGATCTCCATGGTCTCTGCATCCACATAAGGCTCCAGTGCACTGTACTCATAAGGTAGTTTTGGTAATTCATGTTTCATTCTTTCATTCCTCCAATTTTGTTTTCAACGATTACTTTATTATCTAGAAAACTCCCTGTAGTGGGAGCGGTTATTAACTGTATGTCTTTACTATAAACTAACCGAACACAAAATTCAATAGCATACAATTAAATTTACGGTCAATCTGTATATTGTTCATTTATTTGTAACAAAGTTCATGGATCCTTTGACTTCTATGGGGTTGGAGGTCGGAAACCAAAAGAAAAAGAGAAGCCCCGATGGAGCTTCTCACAGATGATTATTGAAATTTCGGATTTTGTCATCCAGTTTTTTCTTGTTTTCCAGATAACTGCTTTTGAGTCTGCTGAATATCTCATTGTTCTTTAAAGCGGTAAGGTTTGGAAAGGCATTGAAAATTCGCCTATTCTGATAGCGGCCTTTCTGAAACAGAGCTTTTACCCGATCGGTATACAGCACTGTGCCTTCCAATTTGGTCTGAAGGATCTGCCGCAGTTCATCCAGTTTCAGCTCTCCTTCTTTCACCAGTCTGTCAAACTCATCCCGTACAGCGCTGATGCGAAGACGCAGGAGAAGAAGATGCCTGACGGTGATGAAAAGATCGATCAGAAGAATGAGGAAAAGAGTAAACGAGATGGTGGTTTTTGAACCAGTGGATAAGGTTCCAATCATGGACTCCACAAAAGGATGGAGGAATCTTATGATGAACACAGATAAGGTAGCAAAAACCAAAGCTCCAGTCAGATAAACCCTGCCATGGATATTAAAAGGACGTCCGGAATAATCCCACCACCGGGCATGGAAGAGTTTTTCCAATAGAACGGCAGTAAAATACTCCACGACACTGGTCAGAACCATACTCGACAGAAAAAGTGGAAGAAGGCTGGTCTCTTTTCCATAGAAAACCAGTACAATCAGCAGCGCACCAAATCCATAGACAGGACAGACGGGACCGTTGAGAAAACCTCTGTTCACAAGCTTTTTTCCAGTGATGGAACATAAAATAGATTCATAAAGCCATCCTAGAAAACTATAAATGATGAAATAGAGAAAATAAGCAATCAAAGTCACATACATCACGTCCTTATAGAGTGTTCTCTATTTCAAGTATAGCTGATTTTCTTAAAAATATGTAAAAAAACTAACGAAGCTGAATCTTTTTGTCCGCAATCTTCTCGATGAAGTCCTCATCATGGGAGACAATGAGGATCGCATGATCTTTTTTGATTTTTTGCAGAATATCCAGAAGAAGCATTTTATTCTCCTGGTCCAGACTGCTGGTGGGTTCATCAAAACACAGTAGAAGGGGCTTCAAAAGAAGGGCTCTGATGATGGCGATTCTTTGCTTCTGTCCCCCTGAAAGCTCTGAGGGGTATGCAAACTTTTTATCGAGCAGGCCAAAATCCTGCAGATAGCTGTCTGCCATGGAAAGCAGTTCTTTATCGTCATACAGTTTATGATAGCGTGGTGCCATCAGAAGGTTTTCCAGCACATTTTTGTGCTGAAAGAGAGAGGAAGACTGAAAGACCAGGCCCACTTGAGTCCTGTTTTTCTCTGTGAGTGTTTCTCCATTGAGGATGAAAGATCCGCTGTCAATGGACTCCAGCTGAACAATACATTTCAAGAGGGTTGATTTTCCGATTCCTGAAGGGCCCAGAATCGCAGCAATCTCATTCTTGTCCACCTCAAAGGACAGATTTTCAAGTACGGTGAGATCGCCATAGGTTTTTTTGATGTTTTTTGCCTGGAATATCATAATGTAACCCTCCTCATTCGTTTTTCAAGTTTCTTGAGTCCTTTCTCCAAGAAGAAGCTTAAAGTAAAATAGATCAGCCCTACAATGAGGAAAGGGGTACCTGAAACATAAATGTTGGCCAGGGTTCTTGAGACTTTGATCAGTTCACTGAGCCCGAGAGCATAGATCAGTGCAGTGTCCTTCAGGAGCACCAGCACTTCATTGGCTAAAGAAGGGAAACTGTTTCGGATCCCTAAAGGCAGAAGAATCCGGAAAAAAGTGTATCTTCTGCTGAATCCAAGAACAAAAGCCACGTCCTTCTGGTCTTTCGGAATGCTCTCCATCCCGCCCCTTAGGATTTCAGCAATATAGCCGGTGTAATTGAAGGTGAACCCTAGAAGAGCCGCATTCATTCTGCTGAGTGTGATGCCAAAGTAAGGCAGACCGAAATAGATGAAGATCAGCTGTAAAAGAAGCGGAGTTCCTCGTACCACGGAGATATAAAAGGACAAAACTGGCTTCAGAGGCTTCAGGGTATAAAGATACGCCACGAGAAGTCCAAGAAGTCCGGATGTGACCATGGTGGTGATGAAGTAGAAGAGGGTCTGGGAAAGACCCTCCAAAAGCAAAGGATAACTGGTTGTAATCATGTCAATCATTGATATACACCTTTTTGATTTCATCGAAGGTTCCGTCTTCTATGAGTTCCGCCAAAGTTTCATTGGTCTTTTCAAGAAGGGTCTTATCAGATTTTCTAAAGCCGATGCCATATTCTTCTTCTCCAAAATTATCCTCAAGGATTCTGTAGTCTTCTATGTTCTTACTGAGAAGAACGTATCTTGCAAAGACCTCATCCAGAACAATGGCGTCACTTCTTCCGGCTTCCAGATCAAGGAACAGATCCAGATTGGAGTCAAAAGTAATCAGTTCTCCATTTTTCAGGTTCTCATAGATGTCGGTGTCTTTTGAAACCGCGTCATAAGCACTGGACTCTTTCTGTACAGAAACAGCCTTACCTTTCAGGTCTTCTTTAGACATGATGTCGGAGCTGGCCAAGGTGATGATGATTTGTGTGTTCTCCATATAGGGAGTGGAGAAGTTGACCTTTTCCTTGCGGGCATCGGTGATGGTGTATCCATTGAAAATCACATCAATGTTTCCATTGTTCAGTTCACTCTCTTTCAAAGACCAGTCAATGGGCTGGAATTTAGGCGTCAGACCGATTCTCGTGAAGATTTCTCTAGCCAGATCCACATCGAACCCAACGAGTTCACCTTGAGGATTTCTGAACCCCATGGGTACAAAAGTATCATCAAGCCCTACAATAATTTCACCTTTCTCCATCAAAGCATCAAAGGTATCCTCGTCTTTTGCGCCTCCTGCACAACCTGCGAGAAGTAAGAGTCCGAGTAGAATTGGAATTAGTTTTTTCATGATAGTGTCCTCCTTTTTATTGATTTAACTTCTTTGAAATAAAAAAAAGCCCTTAGTCAAAATTGACTAAGGACGATATCTCTTCGTGGTTCCACCTTATTTCATCAAACACCTCACGGTGCCTGACCTCATCGAGTACAATCATACTCTAGTCTTGATAACGGATGACAAGGATTCCCGGTACCCACTACTTTTCTGGAAATTTTGCAGGTACAGCTCAAAGATGTGTTCCCAAATGCGCCACTGTTTTTTCACACCAACCAAAAACTCTCTGATAGTTTTGCATAAGATACTATTTCTTTTCAATGCAGTTAAATTATTGTTGTCATCTTACAATGCCTAAAAAAATAATGCAAGTATTTTATTTTAAATTACCATTTTGAAAAATAAAAAGGTTTTCAAATGGCGTCATATCGCAAATTGTTGCATGAAAAATTTCAAACTCCTATGATTCATCGAATAAGGAAGCAATCGGCACAGCAATATATAAAATTTCTGTGTCCAAACCCTGGAAGCAGATCACAAGAGAAGCTTTGCAGTTCTAAAATGCTTGTGTCTCAATGAGAGAACGTGTTTTCAAATTGTGGTGCACCTTCATCTGAGAGGAGAGTGCAAATTGACGGAAATTTCTCATTATGATACTGTAAAGCCAAAGTGAAATTATTTATTAGGAGGTAGGAAAATGTCTGCACGTATACTGATGGTTGGAAGTGTCATGATGGATCTGATTTTGCGCTGTGAAAGGGCCCCTAAGCCAAGTGAGAGTGTTCTGGGCCATGATTACAGCAATGCACCTGGTGGTAAAGGCAGTAATGCTGCAGTGGCAGCAAGAAGAGCAGGAGCAGAGGTTGCCTGCTACTCAACGGTAGGAAAAGATGCCAATGGACAGTATCTTCTGGACAAGTGGAAAGAAGCCGGCATAAAAACAGACTACGTCATTGAAAGAGAAGGAGCTAATACCGGATTTGTTGCCATCACTTTGGAAGACAGCGGCCAGAACAGATTGATTATTTTCCCTGGTGCTAATATGAATACACCTCCAGATCAGCTGGAAGAAGCATTCAGAGATCCTTTTGATGCAGTACTTCTGCAGTTCGAGATCCCATTTGAAACAAACAGGAGAGCAATAGAAATTGCCAATGAGAAGGGGATTATTACGGTTCTTGATGCAGGACCTGCCCAGAAGTATGACCTGGAAAGTCTCCCACCAGTAACAATCCTTTCACCAAATGAGACAGAAACAGAAGCTTTAGTTGGTATTTACCCTAAAGACCATGAAAGTGCACGAGAGGCGGCAAAGCTTCTAAAAGAAAGAAACGGAGCCAAGTATATTGTGCTAAAGATGGGTGCAAATGGGTCATATTTGTATGGGGAAGAATATGATGAAATCGTCCCTCCATTCAAGATCAATGCAGTAGATCCAACTGCTGCCGGAGATGCCTTCACAGGTGTTCTTGCCAAAGCTTTTGTGGAAACAAAGGATCTTAGAGAGGCGGCAAGAGTTGCCAATGCTGCTGGAGCTCTTACCTGTACAAAGCTTGGAGCACAGCCATCGCTTCCTACGAAGGAAGAAATTGAAGCTTTCTTGAGCGCTCAGAAATAAACTGATAAGCTGAAAGCCACCTGAGGAGTGATACTCCATGCAGGTGGCTTTTTTATAGGATAATCTGGAATTGATTCTCTTATACAGTTCTTAAGGGTGCTCCCTCAGGACAAGAATGATTCTGTCTGGCTGCAGATAAAATATATAAGCCAGCTTGGGTCGATTTCTTTTCCCTGGAATTTGCCTTTCAAGGTTTTTCTGTTTTCAGTATAGGATTGCTTCTGGAGAAAGAAACAAAAAAACCATCTCATAACGAGATGGTTTTATGGCGGAGAACGAGGGATTTGAACCCTCGCGCCGGTTACCCGACCTACGCCCTTAGCAGGGGCGCCTCTTCGGCCACAGTTCTCCACAATTGAAGCAATCTAATATTCAATTACCACAAAACACATTATAACAAGGCAAAGGACAAACTGTCAATAGAAATTGCCTATTCTGTGTTTCTCCGACACCTCCGAGGTGGATCTGAATGAGGATGAGGAGATGAAAGGAAAATATCAGTATGAAAATGTATTCCAATCAGGTGTATTTGTGTACGTATTTTGGGATACCTCTTATAGTATAATGGACTTGATGACAAAAATGTGAGAAAGGGGTGGTTTTGTGAGTTTTAAACTGATCTATGGACGTGGAGGAAGTGGCAAAACCAGAGAAATATACGAGGAAATCAAGAGAAGAAGGAAAGAGGTCCCTGAAAGAAGTATGATTCTTCTGGTACCGGATCAGTATACGTTTCGTGCGGAGCAGAAGCTTTTGAAAGAACTTGGCAAGGAAAATGTGTTTCATGTCACCGTCTACAGCTTTTCCACCATGATCCGTAAAATACTCCAGAATGCAGGTGGCGCTACCCATGATCTGATTTCAGATCTGGGAAAGAGCATGCTCATGACCAAGACCTTGACAGATGTGGAGGAAGATCTTGTTCTTTTCCGCAACGTGGCAAGGAAGCCTGGATTTGTGGAACTGGCTAAAAATCTTGCGGATGAGATGAAACGTAACAATCTGGATCCAGAGAAACTGAGAGAGGCTGTGGAAGCATCAGGAGATGCAGAACTCAGTCAGAAGTTTGGCGATATCCTGCTTTTTTTTGAAGCATATGAAAAAGAAGTCCATAAAGGTCATGTGGATTCTATGGATGAAATGACCTTTGCTGGAGAGCGCATGGAGAAGGCAGATTTTCTGAAGAATGCAGAGGTATTCATTGATGAGTTCAATGATTTCTCTCTTGTGCAGCTGAATTTTATTGAACATCTTATGAGGAATGTGCGGCGGGTTGTGATGACGCTGACCCTGGATAAGGAAGGGGAAACGGGAGATGTATTTCAAATTACAAAAGATACGGAAGATAAACTGTTTCAGGTTGCTGAAAGAGCTCAGGTCTCCATCGAGAAACCCCTGATTCTTTCTGATGAGGTGCCATTGAGATTTAAGGGAAATACTGAACTGGCTCATCTGGAGCGGGAGTATTCCAGATATCCCAATAAAACCTACAATGAGGTGCCTCATTCTGTATCCATCTACAAAGCCCAGAACAGCTATGATGAGGTGGAAAAGATCGCACTGGACATCCGCAGAAGAGTCCGGGAGGATGATACACTGAGATACCGTGATTTAGCGATTCTTTGCAGAAATATTGATGCGTATGAGAGTATACTGATCTCCGTTTTCCGTGAACATGAGATTCCAGTATTTTTGGATAAGAGAAGGGAAATGGATGGAAGTCCTATTTCTCAGTACATTTTAGCTTTGGTGGATATTGCCAAAGAAGGGTTCACCTATGATGCCCTGTTCAAGCTGCTTAAAACTGGCCTCTCTCATTTGGAGAAAGAAGAAGTGGATCTTTTAGAAAATTATGTTCTCGCGAACGGAATAAAAGGTGGAACATATGAAAAACCTTTTGTTTATCCTTATCCGAATATTGTGCCTGAAGAGATGAAAGCGGAGTATCTGGAAAAGACCAACGAAATCAGAGAAAAAATAGCTTCTGTGTATCAGCCTTTGAGAGTTCAGCTGGAGAATGCGTCCACCGCAGAAGATATTTCTGCAGCTCTTTATGAGCATCTGGAGGCCCATGGCGTTTTAAGCCGCTCCCTAAGTTTTGTTTCAACCCTTGAGGATTTGGAGGTTCTGAAAGAGCATGAAGAGACCCTGAAGGGAATCATCACCATCTTTGATGATCTGGTAGAGGTGCTTGGAAAAGAAAAGCTGTCTCTGGAGGTCTATGGAGACATTCTTCAGCAGGCTATGGTCAGTCATAAGATTGCGCTCATTCCCCTGACTTTGGACCAGGTGATCCTTGGAGATGTGGCTAGAGTGAAAAGTGACAACATAAGAGGACTATACATTCTTGGTGTGAATGATGGAATATTCCCCAAAACGGTTTCTGATGAAGGAATCATTACCGACCATGATCTGGAAAAACTGAAAGCGGAAGGCTTGAACTTTCTTGTGGATTCTAAACTCCGTTCGATATATGAGCAGTTTTTAGTCTACACTGCATTTTCCATACCAAGAGATTTTCTATCCATTTCCTATCCGGGATCAGATCTGGATGGCAAGTCCCAAAGACCATCCTTGGTCATTGGACGCCTGAAGAAGCTTTTTCCAAAACTTATGGAGGATGCTTACGTGAATCCAATGGACAGAAAAAGCGGCACACTAGAAGAGGTGGAAAGTAAAACAGCTACTTTTAATGAACTCATTAAAGAGATGAGAAGAAACTACCAAGGGGATGAAGTGAATCCTCTTTGGGGTGAGGTGTACCAGTGGTTTCAAAATCATGAGGAGTTCAGCGGGCGTCTGAAAATTTCAAGAGAAGGACTTTCCTACACCAATGTAACGGAGAAGCTGTCCAGGACCTCTGTGAAAGAACTCTATGGGGAACAGCTGTACTTAAGTGTTTCAAGACTTGAGCGTTACACCTCCTGTCCTTTTGCGTATTATATCCAATACGGGCTGAAAGCAAAAGATAGAGTCATGCATGAGGTAACAGCGCCTGATGTGGGTACCCTGATGCATGAAGTCATCGATCAGTTTACGGAAGATCTGAGAGGGATGGAGAGGGATCTGTCTACGGTGGACAAGACCTATATCAGAAATGCTGTGGACCGCCTGGTTGATGAGGCAATAGAAAAAACAAATGCGATCTACAAGAGTTCCCCCAGATACAAACATATGGGGGAAAAAGTGAAGAAAATCATCAACCGCTCCGTAGAAACCATTACGGCTCAGATAGCGAAGGGAAAGTTTGTGCCCATGTTCAATGAACTTGGATTCGGTAAAGACGGAGAAAAACTGCCGGCATTATCCATCGAAATCCCTGATACTGGAGAGGATGCACTGCTGCGTGGAAGAATTGACCGTATCGATGTCATGGAAATGGACGGGAAAGCTTATATCAGAATCATTGACTATAAGTCTTCTGCGAAAGATGTTTCCCTCCAGGATGTATTTTATGGTCTGCAGCTGCAGCTGCTGGTTTACCTGGATGTAGTTCTCAGAAACTGGGAGAGTCTGCAGTCCCAAAAGGCGGTACCAGGTGCGGTTCTTTATTTTAAAATGGATAACCCAGTGATTTCCGGAAATGTAAGAATGACCGATGAGGAAATTGAAAGAAAGGTTTTGGAGAACTTAAGACTCAAGGGCCTTCTACTTAAAGATGCCAAAGTGATCCGCTCCATGGATGAGGATATTGATACATTTTCATTGGTGGTACCGGCGAAGATCAACAAAGAGGGAGAAGTGGTTTCTTCCTCCAACAGGAAAGAGAAGAATGAGGAGATTATTCTTACAGAGCAGGAGTTTGGTGTGCTTCGTGAGTACGTGCTGGATACCATCGGAAGAATTCTGAAAGAACTCTTTGATGGGAACATCTCCATTCAGCCCTATAAGGATAAGGATAAAATACCATGCACCTATTGCACCTATAAGAGTATTTGCCAGTTTGACGGGAAAATAAAAGCGAATCAGTACAGAAATCTGAAGGCGCTGACCATTGAAGAATTATGGGAGAAAATGAAGAAAGGGGAGAATGCCGTTGAGTAACCAGTGGACGAAAGAACAGTTAAGTGCCATTGAAACAAGAAATACAAACCTTCTTGTTTCTGCAGCGGCCGGCTCAGGGAAGACAGCGGTTCTAGTAGAACGAATCATCCAGAGAATCACTAAAGATCAGGTGGATATTGATGCGCTTCTTGTGATGACTTTTACCAATGCAGCAGCTGCGGAAATGAGAGAGCGGATTGGTGAAGCGGTGATCAAAGCTTTGGAAGAAGATTCAGGCAACAGAAATCTTGAGAGGCAGCTGACTTTATTAAACCGAAGCAGCATCATGACCATCCATTCTTTTTGCTTGGAAGTGATTCGAAGCCATTTTCATGAAATCGGACTTGACCCTGGCTTTAGAATTGCAGATGAAACAGAAGGGGCCATCATGAGAGAAGAAGCTCTGGAAGAGGCTCTGGAAGAATCCTATGAGATCGGCAGCAAAGAGTTCATTTCTCTCGTGGACGCCTATGGCGGAAAACGGGATGACAAAGAGCTTGGAGAACTGGTCCTTAATCTCTATCATTTCATCATGAGTCATCCGTGGCCATATGAGTGGCTGGAGGAGAAGGTCGCTTTATTCGATGTATCAGGCAAATCTTTTACAGAAATTCCTTTGGTGGCAGAGTTTATGGAAGAACTCCAGGAAACCCTTAAACCTTATCTGAACCATATTGACAAAGGTATTTCTTTAACAGAAGATGATGCGCTACTTTTTCCCTATGCTGAAACCCTGAGGGAGGACAGGATCCTTCTGGTAGAGCTGCTCTCCATATTGCAAAATAAACCTTCTTTCAATGAAATCAAGGATCATCTGGAAGGGTTTAAGTGGTCAATGCTGAAGCGTGGAAAGAAAGGGTATGATAAAGTTCTGGCTGAAATGGTTAAAGGTCTTCGTGAAGAAGTCAAAGATGCCGTCAAAGGTTTGAAGGCGAATTACTTTGCGGAAACGGAAGAAGAGCATCTTGCGATGCTGAAGGTCATCTACCCTCATCTTCAAGCGTTGAAGTCCCTTACGGAGCTTTTTATGGAGAAGTACAGCCGAAAGAAGCGCGAGAAGAGTCTTCTGGACTTTTCAGACCTGGAGCATCTGGCGTTGAAGATACTGACTGTGGAAGAAGATGGCAGGGTAGGACCTTCTGATGTGGCCAAATTTTACAAAGAAAAGTATGAAGATGTGCTGGTGGATGAATATCAGGACTCCAATGAAGTTCAGGAAGTGCTGATCACCATGGTCTCCCGTAAAGAGGAAGAGAATCCCAATGTGTTTATGGTGGGTGACGTGAAACAGAGTATCTACCGCTTCCGTCAGGCGAAACCTGAGCTTTTCATGGAAAAGTATAAAGCCTACAGTGAAGATGGAAATGATAGAGGCAAGAAGATTCTTCTATATAAGAACTTCAGAAGCCAGAACAACATTCTTTCTCTGGTGAATTTCATCTTTGAAGGGCTCATGAGTGAGAAGGTTGGAGAGTTGGAGTACACGAAGGAGGAAGCGCTCATCTATGGAGCTACCTATTATGAGGAAGCTGAGGGAGACGGGATTGCGGTAAAAGAGGCAGAACCTGTGGAGCTGTTGATTTTAGAGGAAAAGAGCGCTCTGGAGGATTCAGAAGAGGACACAGAGGAGGAAGGTGAACTGGATTTATCTGCGTATAAGTCCATTGAAGTGGAAGCCCGGCTTGTGGCTGGAAGAATCAATGAGCTTATCAAAAGCGGATTTCTTGTTTTTGATAAAGAGATCAAGGGTAAAAGACCAGTAACGTACAGGGATATCGTCATACTCATGAGAGCGACATCCAGAACCGCCAATATCTTTTTGGAGGCACTGCATGAGAATAATATTCCTTCCTACAGTGACAGCTCTACGGGATACTTTGACACCATTGAAATCAGAACCATGCTTTCACTTTTGAAAGTGATTGATAATCCTTTGCAGGATATTCCCCTTCTCTCCGTGTTAAGAAGTCCACTGTTCTCTTTCAGCGAGGAGGAGCTTGTGGAAATCAGAAAAGTTCATAAGGATGAATTCTTGTTCCATAATCTGACAAGTGGATCTTTTGAAAAAGCGCTCTCAGAAAAAGTGGATCAGTTCAAGATAAAACTGGAACTATACCGGTTGAAGTCACGCTTTATGAAGCTGGATGAGTTCATTTGGTACCTTTATACGGATACATCCTATCTGGATTACGTGTCTGCCATGCCGGATGGTCTGGAGAGACAAGCAAACCTGAAGCTGCTGTTCCAGCGTGCCAAACAGTTTGAGGAGACAACTCTGAAAGGGCTCTTTAACTTCATCCGATTCATCGATAAGCTAAAGAAGAGCTCGGGTGACTATGGTGCTGCAAAGATGCTGGGAGAGAATGAGAACCTGGTGAGAATCATGTCCATTCATAAATCGAAGGGGCTTGAATTTCCGGTAGTCTTTCTGGTACATACATCAAAAAGATTCAATAAAATGGATTTGAATAAATCTATGATTCTTCATGAGTCCTTAGGATTTGGTCCAAGTTATGTGGATATGGAAAGAAACATCAAAAACACCACATTCATCAGAGAGAGGATCAAACGAAAGAGGCTCTTGGAAAGTCTCTCGGAAGAGATGAGAATACTTTATGTTGCACTCACAAGAGCAAAAGAGAAGCTCATTATTACAGGCCAAGTCAAGAGTCTTGAAAAGAGTATGGAAAAATGGACCACGCTATCCCAGGGAGAAGGGTTCAGACTGTCTTCCGAAAAAGTGGAAAAAGGGTCTTCCTATCTGGATTGGATGATGAGTATTTTCTTAAAGCATCATGCGCTTTCCGAAAACAGAGCAGACGGGGAGAGATACTCCTTTGGTAAGGATGTAGCATTGCAGCTCTTTGTTCACACGAAAGAAGGTGTAATGCTGGACCAGATTGAGGAGGAAGGAACGGAAGAAGGAGTTTTCACACTTCACCAGACCAGGGATCCGGCATCGGCATTTCTGGTACAGCAAAGGCTTGCCTTCCAGTATAAGTTTGAAAAAGACACAAAGAGGGGATCAAAGATTTCTGTGACCGAGCTGAAGAAATTGAGGGCTCTTGGAGAAGAGACAGAGAATACGCAGCCCATCATTAAGGATGAGTTTTTGGAAAGGCCCAGATTCCTGATGAAAGATAAAGGACTAAAGGCGACTGAAAGAGGAACCGCATTTCATAAGGCCATGCAGTATATCTCCCTTCAGAGCGGCTCAGTGGAAGAAATCAAAAATGATCTGCAGGGTCTCGTCCTTCGAGAGCTCATGACAGAAGAGGAAGTCTCTGCAGTGAATCCTTGGAAGATCCTGCAATTGCTTGAAAGCGATCTTGGAAAAAGGATGCAGAAAGCGGAACTTGAAGGAAATTTGTATAGAGAACAGAAATTTATATTATATTTCGACGAGAGTGAAGTTATGGTTGTGGGAGTCATTGACAGCTATTTCCGAGAAAATAATGAGCTTGTTATCGTGGACTATAAGACAGACCGTGTGATAGATAAAGATGCTGCAAAGGTTCTAACTGACCGGTATAAAGAGCAGTTGGACTATTACAGTGAAGCATTAATGTCTATAACTGGTCTAAAAGTAAAAGAGAGTTATCTCTACTCCGTCGAAAATTCTAAAGAAATATGTATAAACTAAAAACATTTTCTTTAATATTTTTTTAATTTGAAGTATAATAAGATTATAATTTATCACGCAATAAAGATAGGGGTGTTTTTATATGGCTGTTGGTAAAGATAAAACTCGGATACTTCTGACTCTGCCTCAGGATCTCAAAGAAGAACTAACTTCTGAGGCTAAAGGTGATAATCGCTCACTCAATAATTACATATTGAATTTGCTGATTAGTTCCGAGAAACGAACCGAAAGCGAACGAGACTAAGGAAAATCCAGAGCGGGAGCGACTTCCCGGCTCTGGATTTTTCTTTGTTTTTTATTATTTTCAAGGAATAGTTTAATGTTTAACAAAACCTTTCAAAATGCCTTAAACGATTAAGGTGTTTCAACGTGATATTTAAGTGATTTTCTCTAATCCCATTTGAACAAAGTGTATGACTGTACATGTACGCATACCCTGCTGATGCGAAATTTGTGAAATTTACTGATAATTTTTAATGAGTTATAATTAAATCATAAAAAACGCGAAAATACTCAGAAAGAGGTTTTGATGAATAAGTTCAATGGATTTGTATAGAAGGTCTCAAAAAGAAAAAACAGTTAAGGGGATTCTGTCTCTGGTAGATTTACCCAATATCGAACGGGCATAGATCGTTTTTGCTGAGCAGGATTTTCTCTGGCGGAAATAGTGATATTTTTAAAATAGATTTGCCATGCTTCAGTGGTAGTGTCTATTTGAAAGAGATTTTCGTTCAGGGCTAAATTTTTCTGGATGATCCATCTGCCATCTTGACATAATAGGGCTTCCTGCTTTTTCTCATCATAAATGATGAAGTTCATATCACCAAATCTTTCTGCAAAATGGTCTGCGATGAAGGGAAGGATATGATGATCTGGATTGATTTTCGCCATGAAAACCGTTCCGAACTGATTGAATCTGACAAATCCCTTGAAACGATGACTTTCCAAGGAAACTTGCCGAGAAAGCTTAGTGCATTCCATGATAAAAGAGTCCTGATAACGGAAGGCATTTTTGGGATTTTCAAAACACTTGATGATGAATTTCAGAATCATCGTTGGAGCTTGAACAGAACTGTGGTTTAATCCGTAGGTGATGATATCCAAAGCTTCTTCGGAGAACTTCTCAAGCATGGATCTTCGGACTCTCTCAAATTCTTCCTCCAGAAACTGGATCTTTAGAGGATGATCAATGAGATTGGGGGTAAACTGATCTTCCCGAAAGAGAACTGGTGGAAGTTTATCAACATAAACTTTGTAAACGGCCACCAGAAGTTCTTCCATTGAACCATCAAACAACATGACATCCATCATAATCCACCTGCCAAAGAGTTTTTGATGATGGTCTTTTCCAGAAGAAGCTTTTTGATCTTATCTTTCTCTGTAAATACTCGGTTTTCTTCAGGGTTGTGGAGTCCAAGGGATTCATCGATTTCTCCAAATAAGTTCATCTGGATCTGGTCTTTTTTCTCACTGATGGCTTCATATATGAGATCTGGTCTAAGAGAGAAGTTTCCATAGTATTTTCCAGAAATCAGAATAAAGTGCTTAGCCCTTGAGATCACAGCACCCATTTTTTTGAGTCCGTCATAGGTAATGGGAGAAAGCTTCCTAGCCCGAAGAATCCGCTTTGCAGAGGTGAGTCCGATTCCTGGGATACGTAGCAGCATTTCATAGCTGACCCGATTGATCTCCATGGGGAATAGAGCCATATTAGAAAGAGCCCATTGGGTTTTTGGATCCACATTCGTATCAAAATTCTCTCCGTCTGACAAGAGTTCCTCTGCAGAGAACCGGTAAAACCGGAGCAGCCAGTCTGCCTGATAAATTCTATGTTCCCGGAGAAGGGGAGGATTGGAAAGCTTCGGCATAAGCGCGTGGGTACTGACAGGCACATAGGCGGAGTAATAGACTCTTTTCAGCTGAAAGCTCTTGTAGAGATTCTGGCTGAGTGAAAGGATTTTACCATCGCTGGCTGGTGTAGCACCAATGATGAGCTGAGTGCTTTGTCCTGCTGGAACAAAGTCCTCAGTTCTATGTAAGATTCTCTTTTCCTCGTTATTTGCAAGGATATTCGTGGCGATTTGCTTCATAGGTTTTAGAATCTCAATTCTGTTTTTCTGAGGTGTGATGCTTTTATAACTTTCTTCTTCAGGCAGCTCAATATTGACACTGACTCGGTCCGCATAAAGCCCGGCTTCATGGATGAGGTGGGGACTGGTTCCAGGGATAAGCTTGATATGAATATAACCGTTGAATCGCTCCCGCTGCCGAAGGGTTTTTATGATGCGAATCATTCTTTCCATAGTATGATCGGGGCTCATAATTACCCCTGAACTGAGAAAGAGTCCTTCGATGTAGTTTCGCCTGTAGAATCCCATGGTCAGCTGAATCAGTTCTTCCGGTTCAAAGGCGGCGCGTTCCACATCATTGGAGATCCGGTTCTGGCAATAGGCACAGTCATAGATGCAGTAGTTGGTCATAAGTATTTTCAATAGGGAGATGCACCTTCCGTCTGAAGTGAAACTATGACATATACCTGCAGCAGCAGCGTTGCCTACACCGCCAGGTATTGCAGAACGGCTGCTTCCACTGGAGGAACAGGATACATCATATTTCGCTGAATCTGCAAGAATTCTAATTTTTTCCAGAAGTTCCATACATACCCCTCCTAACATTTGAGTAAATTATAGCACATACGTTCTTTCTGGGCAATAAAAAAACAACATACGTTCTTTTTGGGCGCAAAAAAAAGGATGAGGTACTCATCCTAAATGAAAGTGAATAATTTCAGGAAAAATGGAATAATAAAAATGAAGACTGCAGAAGAGAGTGCGGTCATGAAAGAAGAGTAGGAAGGATCTCCACCATAACGACCTACAGCAATGGAAATGTTCTGCATCACAGGAAGACCGGCACAGACAATGAACACTTTAATGAGCTCCACAGGCATCTGAAAAGCCTTCAGAAGAAGCAGACTGATGACAGGAGACAGAATAAACCTCATGATGAGGATGAGGACAGAGGCTACTGGACTTCCAGCATTCCTAAGGCTCAAGTCTCCGATGACACTGCCCATAAAAAGGAGAGATAGAGGTGTCAGGAGTATTTTCAGATACTCAATGCTGCTAAAGAGATAAGTGGGGACAGTAACGTTATTGTAAAGGAGCACCATACCTGTAATGAATCCAAGAATGGGGGGATTGAGTATTTTCAGGATATTTTTGCTGCTGAAGGAACTTCCATTGCTTTTCACGATCTGATAGATGCCAAGGGTCCAAAAAGTCAGCGTATTTGCGATATAGTACAGCATCAGATATGGAACAGCGGAGTCCCCAAATATTCCTGTAATGAGCGGCAGTCCTACAAAAATTGTATTGGAGAAGGTAGACATGGAAACAAATGCACCCTGCTCTACTCCTTTCAGTGATAGAGCCTTTGATACTCCCCAGGCAATGATGTTCATCAGAATCATGGTCAACATGGCAAGTAGAATTCCAAGGTAAGATTCTCTAAAAAAGGATAAGGAAAAATTTGTCAGTGTGATGTGAATCATCAGGGCAGGGGTACAGAAGTTTACGAGTAGAACAGAGATAAATTTATCTGTTCTTTTATCGGTAACCTTGGTTTTCTTCAGGATAAAACCCAGCACACCCAGAATCAGCATGGTTAAAACAGTATTTGTAACATTTGTTGTCATCGGTAAATCTCCTTAAGAGCATATTCAAGTAGTATTTCTTTATGATTGTCATCAGGGTTTTTCAGGACCTTTTCAAGAAGTGCTTCCAGGATGCGCCCTACTTCCTGTCCTTCACGGATACCAAGCGCCAGAACATCCTTTCCGTTCACCGCAAGATCTCTCACAGTGAGAGGATCGCCACGGTTTATAATGTGTTCAATCCTATTTCTGAAGCTGTTGATTTCAAAGAGTTTATCATCGCTTCCTTCTGGCTTTCCAATGAAATCAGCAATCTTAAGATCAATGAGACCGTTGAGATTCTCCGACCCCAGTTTGGTTATGAATTTCTTCAGCTTCACTTCATTTTTCATATCGGTGCTGGTCATATGAAAGTAAACCAGGGTTTCAACTTTATGGATGGTTTTATGATCATATTTCAGCCGCATCAGCACTTCATGAGCGATGTCTCTTGACCGCTTCTCATGGCCGTAGAAGTGTCCGATGCCCTTCTCATCCATGGTGAAAGTGGAAGGCTTTCCGCTGTCATGGAAAAGAGCGGCAAGACGCACTGGAAGATCTGCAGGCACATGAGTTAAAACCTCCAGGGTATGTCCTAGAACATCCTTATCATGATGGGGATTATGCTGAAGAAATCCGGACATGGTCATGAGTTCGGGAAGGACATATTTCATGATCCCCAAATCAAAGAGTATACGGATTCCTCGGGCAGGATTCTTTGAAAGAAGGATATTATTCAGCTCCTCCCGGATTCTTTCCTCGCTGATGAACCTGAGGCCATCCATGGTTTCCACCATGGCCTTCAGGGTGTTTTCTTCTATGTTGAAATTCAGGGTGGTGGAGAGCCTCACTGCCCTTAAGATGCGAAGGGCATCTTCCTTAAAACGAAGGATTGGATTTCCTACTGCCCGAATAATCTTATGATGGATGTCTTCAGTACCGTTGAAAGGGTCTATAATACCTTTTTCGGGATTATAGGCAATGGCGTTGATGGTGATGTCTCTTCTTCTCAGGTCCTCCACCAGATCATCTACAAAGATGACATTTTTGGGGTATCTGTGAGCTTCATACTCACCGTCCATACGGTAGGTGGTCACATCATAAGCACCGTCATGGGTATGTACTTCCACGGTACCGTGCTTCAGACCCGTTGGGACAGTTTTTTTGAATAGGGACATGACTTCCTCAGGTGTGGCAGAAGTGGTTACATCATAGTCTTTAGGCGCGATACCGATGAGGACATCACGAATACAGCCCCCCACTACATAACCCTCATGGCCATGAGTGCTGAGCTCTTTCAGAATGTATCGGACGCCCTTTGGCAGGTTGATGTCCATGTTACCGCCTACCTTTCATCGATAAAGATTTGGTTAAGATTCTTTCGTTTTCGGCCAGTGTTTCGTGTATACTTAAATTATACCCTAATTTTAATTGAAGGAGAAATAAATGGAATTTAGCAGCAAGAAAATCCGCGATTTAGCTGTAGGCGATCGTGTGGATTGTTATTTTATCATTAAAAGAGTAGATCTGAAGACTACAAACTCAAACGACAAAAAGTATCTGGACTTTATATTTGGAGATAAGACAGGTGAAATCTCCGGAAAACTTTGGGAAGTTCCCCAAGATGTAGAAACATATTTTACAGAAGGGGACCTGGTAAAAGTTCGGGGTACTGTAACGAGCTATATGAACAACAATCAGTTCAAAGTGGACAGGATCAGAAAAGCTTCAGACGAAGACGGTGTGATACCGGAAGATTTTGTGGAATCCGCTCCGCTTAAGAATACCGATATGCTCCGGGATATTGAAGGATATCTTCAAAGGATTGAAGATCAGGATATTCATCAGGTGGTTCGTATGGCCCTTGAAGAAAAGAGGGAGAAGCTGATGTTCTATCCGGCGGCAAAAAGGAATCATCATGCCATCAGATCGGGGCTGCTTTACCACGTCCTGACCATGCTGAAACTTGGAGATCAGATTTCGAAGGTGTATCCAGCAGTAAACACAGACCTTCTCTTTGCAGGGATCATTCTTCATGATCTTGAAAAAATCAATGAGATGGATTCTTCTGAGCTTGGCATCGTGAAGGAGTACACTTTGGAAGGAAATCTTCTGGGCCATATCAGCCTTGGAGTCAAGAATGTGGACAGAATCTGTGACCGTCTGAATACACCGGAAGAGAAAAGGATGCTTCTGCAGCATATGATTCTTTCCCACCACTATGAGCCTGAATATGGAAGTCCTGTGAAACCGATGTTTCTCGAAGCAGAACTTCTTCACCATATTGATATGATCGATGCCCGGGTGTTTGATTTCACTCTAGCGGTTCGGGATTTGGAGCCTGGCGCCATATCCGAGAGTATTTTCTCTCTGGACAGACGCAGAATCTACAAACCGACGTTCTAGACCAGTAAAAGGAATCTGTCCTACTATAAGAAGAATATATGAGAAAGAGGGATTAAAATGAGTGTTGTAGACAAGCTGATTAAGTATGTGAAGTATGAAACCACATCCGACGAAAACAGTGTAACTGTACCTTCCACCGAGGGACAGAGAGTCCTCGTGGAAGAGCTGAAGAGAGAACTGGAGGCCTTGGGGCTGGAGACTGCTTTGGATGACAACGGGTATCTCTTTGGGTTTTTAAGAAACAATACCGGTAAGAACCTAAAGAAGCTTGGGCTGCTGGCTCATGTGGACACCTCACCGGATATGAGCGGAAAGAATGTGAATCCTCGGATTCTTGCCTATGAAGGTGGAGATATTGTGCTGAACGAGGAGCTTCAGATCGTCATGAAAGAATCTGATTTTCCTCAGCTGAAAGGCTATGTGGGGGAGAACCTTCTTTTGACAGATGGAACTACACTTCTTGGAGCAGATGATAAAGCAGGAGTTGCAGAAATCATGGAAGTTCTGGAATATCTGTTCCATAACCCTGAAGTGCCTCATGGAGATCTTCATGTGGCATTCACACCGGATGAAGAGATTGGCCGAGGTCCACATCATTTTGATGTGGAAGCCTTTGGCGCGGAGATTGCCTATACCATGGATGGTGGGCCTGTGGGCGAGCTGGAGTATGAGAACTTCAACGCGGCTTCAGCCAAGGTGACGGTGAAGGGCAGAAATGTGCATCCTGGAACAGCAAAAGACAAGATGAAGAACTCAATTTTTGTGGCCATGGAATATGCGGATTCTTTCGACCGGAAGGATACACCTGAACATACGGAAGGGTATGAAGGATTCTTCCACCTGAACGATATTGAAGGGGATGTGGAGGAGACTTCTTTGTACTACATCATCCGTGATTTCTTTGAGGATACCTTCGAAGGAAGAAAGGTGCAGATGATGGAAGCTGCATCTGCACTCAATGAGAAATATGGAGAGGGAACTGTTACTGTAGAAATCAAAGATCAGTACAAGAATATGAGAACCATGGTGGAGCCTCATATGTATCTAATTGAACATGCAAAAAAGGCCATGGAGATGGCTGGCGTAGAACCTATTATAAAGCCCATCCGCGGAGGTACCGATGGAGCTCAGCTTTCTTATATGGGACTTCCCTGTCCGAACCTTTTTACAGGTGGAGAAAATTATCACGGAAGATTTGAGTTTATTTCTGTAGAATCCATGGAAAAAGCGGTGGCGGTTCTGAAGAACCTCATCAGCATATACGCAGAAGAAGTATAAGTTCGGAAGATAAAAAACCCCTGGAGTTCCAGCACATTCCGTTGGAGCTCCAGGGGTTATTCTATGATTTCTTTATCGTTTCTTCGCGGTCTTTACCAAAAAAGACCATATTGATGACATTGGCGCCGGTATGGGCACCGATGACCATACCAAGTGGAACCAAGGTGACGTCTTCGGAAAGCTTCTTTTCCAGAATGAGATTCCGAAGAAGAGCTGCATCATCTTCGCAGTTTCCATGAGCAATGAGCACTGTTTTTGTCAGACCCTCTGTTTTTCCTTTTTCCAGATAATCGGCCAGTGCATGGATGGATTTTTTTCTTCCTTTTACCTTATCAATATTCAGAAGCTTCCCTTCTTTGCTCATGTAGAGAATGGGCTTTATGGAAAGCATGGTGCCCATGGTAGCAGAGAAGCCTGATATTCTTCCACCCCGCTTCAGATGGTTGAGATCGTCCACAGTAAAAATATGATTGACGTTATATTTCAACGCTTCCAATTTTTGAGCAATCTCTGTTGGGGCATAGCCTTCTCTTTTGAGCTCTGCTGCTTTTAGCACCAGAAGACCAAAACCAGCGGAAGCGCACATGGAATCAATGAGTAGAATCTCTCTATCTGGAAATTCTTCCTGAAGCATACTCTTAGCTACATTAGCAGCGCTGTATGTGCCACTGAGAGAGGAAGAGAATCCTACATAGAGGATGTCCATGCCTTTTTCCAGGTAAGGCTTGAAATAGTCATAAAAACGGTTTGGCGTAATCTGGCTTGTGGTAGGGGTAGCGCCTTCTTTCAAAGAGGTATAGTAGCTGCTTATGTCGACACTTTTCCAGTTGTCCTCCACATATTCTTTCCCGTTATAATTCACAATAAGACCGATGACATCCACGTCATTTTGCTCCAGTAGTTCAAAGGGTAGGTCACATGCGGAATCAGTTAAAATCTTAAATTTATTCATCGCTGTTATCTCTGGATTTCTTGTTTCCAGAAGTCCTCCTTTATGATGTTAATATAATTGCTTCGCCATACGATAAAAATCGATATCGCTTCTTTCAATATACCACAAAACGCTCTCGTTCATCGTTAAAATATTTCTAAGAAGGATTCCCTGAGAAAATCGTGCTAGAATAGAATCAAAAAGAAACGAGGGAAAAAGAGTGTATTTCGAAGAACATGAGATCGCTGATCTTCTAAAATATCTGAGGGCGGCAAAAGACCAGACAGAAGAGCTCCTGACAGCCATGATAGACATTGAGGTCTATGGTGAGGTGGATCATGATGGGATGCCTGTTGTGAATTCCGTGGAGCTTCAAGAGGATCTGAAGAAGATGAATGAGTACATCGTAAGGATTGAAAAAGAACTGAAAGAGAGAAAGAAGCCATAAAGGAAAAAATCTACAGCAGAAGATCAGACTCTTCTGTTGTAGATTTTTTTTACGTGTTCCCGTTTCCTGTACATAATGAAATAGATGGCCAGCATATTGATGCTCATGAGGCCAATAATGACATGGCGCTCGGGGTAGATTTCTCCGAGAAAACCAGCCAGAAGCTGTCCTAAGATGTTACCAGCGGATACAATCATCTGGAATGTTCCGTTGAAGCGGCCTCTTTTATCATCCGGAACATATGACTGGGTGGCAGAAATCCTGATATTAAAGGAGGTGACACCCATAATCCCGATGAGGAAGAAACTCACTGCCATGAGCACCACTGGGAAGTAGAGCTGGAACGCTTCCAGAAAGGCAATGCTCGTATACACGCATAGGGCAATCAAAAATTTCTTGGGTACCGGATAGTGGTACTTATAATGGATCATTCCTCCAATGAGCCGCCCCAGAACACCGAAACTGCTGATGATGGTATAGAGGGTTACGGAGTTTACCAGAGGGATGTTTGAAAAAAGCTCCGGATTGTTCTTGAAGAATGGAAGATGGAGCACATGGAGGCCACCTCCAGCAAACATGGTGATGCAGAAGTAGATGGTGATGACCAAAAGTCCCTTTTCTGCACGCATGTAATCCAGACCTTCTTTGAAATCAGTCTTGTAGGAGATAAGAGAAAAGCCTTTTTTGGCGTCTTCTGTATTTTCTTTGATGTGGTTCTCTTTATATCCGATTTGCGTTTCAAAGATTGCAGCCAGGAAAAAAGTTACTGCATTGAAAGCAAAAAGTGGAGCAGCTGATCCTGAGCTCTCATAAACAATGGAAGCGATGGGAAGCATCAAGCTTGCCAGTGGATAAATCATGCTAGAAATGGAATATGCTTTGGAAAAATTCCCTTCCGAAACAAGATTGGGATAAAAGCTTTCATAGGCTACTGAATAGATACCGTCAATGGTTCCGATGAGAAGCACGATGAATAGAAACACAGGGTAATTGAACCACTTCACATAAAGCAAAAAGAACATGATCACATAAATGAAGGCGGACATAAAATCCAGTGTGTAAATCATTTTCTTTCTGGAGAACCGGTCCAGATAGGGGCCTGCAAAAAGTGGGGCCACGATTTTAGGCAGGTTATAAACCACCATAAAAAGTGAGAATAAGAGCGTGGAGTCTGTCAGATCCAGAACCAGGAGTCCAATGGCAAAACCAGCTACAGAATTTCCCAGCATGGAGATGATGGACCCGATGGTGATGATTTTAAAGTCCTTAGTCCATAATTTATTCAATATACTTCTTCCTTTTTCATATCATTCTACTAGAGAGTATTCTACCACAGGGGGACGTTCTTCTTGCTCATTTAAAGTACAGGAAATGATGTTTAGAAAACAGATTTAAGGAAACAAAAAAATCCATGAAGATAATACTTCATGGATTCTTTGGTGCAGAGAGAGGGATTCGAACCCCCGGCCGACCGGGACGACTTTATGAAAATCGTATGTTTTCATAAGTCTTTGTAACGTAGTGTTTTCAATCGTTCACTAATATAAACTTTTGTAACCTTTTAAATAATGTAAATATCATGCTGTTAATTTCCGAGTATATCGACTAACACACTCTTTACATTTTTCTGCTTAGAACTACTACTCGCACAGTCGAAAAAACTGAACAATAACCGCCTATTGCGAAAAGATAAAGGATAAAATGGGTATATATTTGCCTTTCTTCATACCGGTAATGATAACATTTATCGGAACTACTATTTCAACTGGAATTAGAGATAGACAGGTTATAAGATCGTTTTTATCGTCGATAATCTTACCTCAAATTGTAGTTTTTATCGGATACATAAAAGTTTTTCTGTTTATGTACCGAAAATAGATTTAAATATAGTAGAATAATCTCATATTGAAAAGGGGGTTATTCTACTATGTATTATTCTGAGTTAATCAATGAAATCAATAACTTGAAAGAAATGATGGTAATAGTCGATGGTAACCTGAAGCACAATATCAATGTATTTTGGGCTGCATTAGGTATTGGACTTGCTTTAGTTGGTTTAATTTCAGTTGGGTGGTTAAGATATTTTGTTTCTGACTCTGTGGAAAAAAGATTAGAAGTGGAAGTCAGTAGAAGATTGAAAGAATACTCGCTCAAAAAAGAGTTAATAATACCAACTCTACTGAATGGTCGCACTGGATCTAACGTCCATTTTTGGAAAGATGACGATGGATATGTTGTATTAGATGGGGTGGTATCCAAAGGACTACCTGGTAAAGTTGCAATTATATTCCCATCAGGATATAGGCCAATAGAAAAATTAACTGTTCCAGTAATAAGCTCCGTTGATAGCGCTACCTGTATTATTGATACAGATGGGAGTCTTACAATATACGCTAGACCAGAATCGATAATTAGATTTGGCAACTTAAAATTCAAAGCATTTTAATTGCTTTAACATTTGAAAAAAGGATCTCTTAGGGATTCTTTTATTTTAAACTGAACTGACTTCAGGCCTCTGAAAAGGGTTCTTTTAATTTAATAAGAAGAGTGAAAAACGTGGAAGTTATTATGAAACCTATCGTTGCACTATTTGGGTATTCAAAAGTAGAGTGGCCGATAGGAGGAATCATTGCAGCGATAGGAGGGGTGATTGCGGGGATGTTAGGTGGATACGACACATTAATGAAAGCACTGCTCTTCGCGATGACCTCCGACGTCGGCACAGGATTCTATTTGTCTAAGATTCTTAAGTAGACAAGCTCATCTAAGGGTATAGCTGGAATCCATAAAAAGATTGGCATCCTAATGATGATTGCCTTCGCGACAATTATCGATGAAGTCCTTGGACAGACCCGAGTACTCAGAAACGGTGCTGTCATTTTATCTGGCTATGGAAGGATAATCACTTGTCGAAAACCTCACCGCAATCGGTGTACCGGCATTTTAGCCATTAAAGGAGTTCCTGGTACAAATTAAGGAAGGAAGCAAGAAAGGATCAAGTAAGATTGTGGAAATCGAGAAGAAAGAAGAGGTGAAGTAATATGAAAGAATTTATACAGTTCATTCTGTTGAATGCCTGCTATGTGTGGGACAAAAAGAACAACATCAGTGTCAAGCCCACACACATCATTATCCACTCTACGGCGACTCCAGGAGTCATGGCCAAGGAGTGGTTCTAGCGCTGGAACAAGTCTTCTATAATGGTAGCAGTACACGCTTTAATTGATTATCTGGAGTTTTGGCAGCTGATTCCATTCAATATGTGGGTGTGGGGAGTAGGTGGTAAAGCTAATGGTTACAGCCTGCAGATTGAGATGTGCGAGGACAAGGAGCATTCGGAGGTTTACTTCCGGAAGGTCTTGAACAACAATATTAAGAAAGTCGCTCAGTGGTGTAAAGAGTGTAATATCCCGGTTAATCATGTTATAAGCCATTATGAAGCCAGGATTCTAGGAATAGGATCCAATCACAGTGATCCTCGTCACTGGTGGTCTAAGTTTGACTACACCATGGATATGTTTAGAGAGGATATAAAGAAAGCTCTAGACAAGCCAGTGATCTCCACGCCAGATAAGCATACCGATGAGAAGGTGTGCTCTGAAAACCTTAATATCAGGTATGGCCCTGGTACCAACTTTAAGATACGGGCCACAATGCCAAAAGGGGCTAAGGTAGAGATCTATTCGATTTCTGGAAGCTGGGCCAAGGTCAAGTATAAATGTATCGAAGGATACTGCAGCACTATTTATCTTAAGAGTTCCTCACGGGTTACGTTATGGCCACAGCGCTCAACGTGAGAGCTGGCAGAGGTGTGAGCAATGTGTAATTATGGGAAGCTTATGAAAGGAGTACCAGTGACCTTGTACGGTCTCCAGGGGGACTGGTGGGAAACACCTACAGGATATGTTTCTGTAGGCTGGATCTCTTTTGATAAGGATCAGGCACCGGTGGAGGTGCAAAGGTCGGAGCACTGAAGCATGGTACCAAAGTGAAGATATATGAGCAGTCGGGAGTATGGTATAGAATAGGATCAGGACAATGGGTGTCGGCTAGTTACATAAAGAAATAAGTGTTGGGAGGTACATCCTCCCTTTTTAAATCTGCGTGAATCGATGTAAATAATGAAATTATCTTCAATTAGTCAGCAGTTAATAATTATAGTTCGCTTTATCAAGATATCTACTTCTTTTTTGATTAATTTGTGGTAATATTAGAAGAAAATGGTTGCTAGTAGTTATTGGTTATATATATTTGAGGTGTTACATGATACGAAAAGAAGTTTATTTTAAAGAGATAGCGAGTTCACTTGCGATATTGACTAAGGAGATTGAGCTTCATAACTGTGTTTGCTTCTATGATATTAACCATATTGCAGAAGATTTTTATGCTAAGTTGTTAAATTTAATTTATGGCTATAATCTTTGTAATATGAACTCTTTCGAAAAAAATGCACCAGCCATAGATCTATCGGACAAAAATAATAAATTATCGATTCAGGTTACATCGGATAACACTAGCGAAAAAATAAAAAATACAATTTCTAAATTTATTAAACATGAACAATATCATGATTATGATCGATTGATCATTCTAATTCTCACTAAAAAGAAAGCTTATAGAAGCGAATTTGATACTAAAAACTGTTTTCATTTTGATAAAGACAGAGATATTATTGACTATACAGATTTAATTAAAGAGATTAATGCAAGCGATATAGAAAGCGTAAAAGAAATAAGTAAGTTTTTGTATAGAGAATTTACTGCTAAGAATATCCAGGAAAAGCATTCTATGGCAAGCGAGGTTGAAACAATCATTGATCTAATTGAATATATATCAACAAATAGAATCATTCACAAGAATGAAGAAGGAATAATTGATCCAAATTATAAAATTAATAAAAGGTTTGTAAAGTATGCAGAGAAAATCAATCAAGATTTTATTATGCTACACTCATTGTATAGCAAGGCTTTAGAAGTAGTTGAAACTGAACTTGAGATTGATCAAGCACAAACAATTATTACAGGAATGTATTTAAGGGAACTTAGTACAAATAAGCTAGAGGAAGCAATGGAAAATCCGATACATGCATTAGAGTTCCTTACTGATTATTTTGAAAATCAATTGGGGAAAAATGGGAAGATGTACGACAGAGCAGCAATAAAGTATTTTTTACTTAATGAGCTAATCAAATGCAATGTTTTTCCAAATGAAGGGAGCGCTTTACAATGAATATTGATAAGAATAAAGCCAGATCATCGGCGATGTATATTGGCTTCTTGATTTTGGACGGAATGAAGAAAATGAAAACTGATAAAGTATCTATATATAAAGTTGCCGAATTACTTGGAAAGAGAGGAGTGAAAAGTAGTCGACAATTAGTTTTAGGACTTACCTTTTTGCATTCAGTAGATGTTATCGAATTCGAGGAGGCTAATGTATGCATAAAGAAATAAATAGGCTTCGAATTATGAAACTCTATACGGAAAATAATATTTTCAAGCCAATTGAGTTTAAAGATGGTATAAATTTGATTTTGGGAGAAAAATCAAATAATAGCAATGTTTCTGGAAGGAAAACAAATGGTGTTGGAAAGTCAATGTCTATAGAGTTTTTAGACTTTTGTTTTTTAAGCGATTATAGTAGTTCTAGAATAAAAAAGATTCCTGATAGTGTGGTTCCGCTAGAAGAGTATATTTTATTGGATTTATCAATAGGTATCCAGAGAATGACAATTAAGCGTAATAGAAAGGACGAAGCTCACCCAATCTTCATTGTCGGTAAGAAATCTGTTTCTTTTAATAAATTGGAAGAAGCACGAAAGTATTTAAGTGATTTACTGTTTAATCCTATAACTCAGTCTAGTATACCAAGTCTAAGAAGTTTATTGTCTCTAATTATTAGAGATGAGCGTTCAGAATTTCTAGATATATTAGCAAATCATGATGCTTCGAAACGAATTCCGATAGATTTGACACCACACTTATTTTTACTGGGATTAGATATCAATATGTATCATGAAGTTCTAAGTACTATAAAGCAAATTGATGATATTACAACTGTGATTAATAGTAATAAAAAAGAGCTAACTTCTGATAACAAAAAGATACCTGAGATTCAAGCAGAACTCAATGAGATAAATAATGATTTGAAAAAGATGGAAACTGCCATTGATAGTTTTAAGAGTAATGATGCATTTGACTCAATGCAACTTGATTTAATTGAGTTGGAAAGAATGTTAGAACAACTTAGGAGCAAACAGAAAGTTCTTAAATATGAATATAAAAAGATTAGAGAAATGCCTGAACCAGACGAAATTGATGATTTTGAAATTGAAATTGTTTACAACTATTTTAAGGAAGAGTTAGGGTCAGCTGTAGTTAAGTCGCTTAAAGATGTAATTGGGTTTAAGAATAAAGTTGAGGATTTTCAACGAGTCCTTATAAATGAAAAAGCTAAGGATTTAGAAAGAGAGCTTGGCGAAATTTCTGAGATGATAAAGGATATTGATAATGAGTACGCAGAGAAAATTAATATTCTTGATCAGAAGGGCGTTCTAAAGAATTTAAAAACAACTTTGAGAATATATGAAGAGAAAAAGAAAAGCAGTGCCCATACACAATATTTATTTAGTTGCTATGAAAAAAACATGAAAAAGAAAGAACAGCTATCTTTAAAAAAATCACAAGGGATATTAGATATTGGGGATTTACTTGCTAAGAATAATGAAAAGATAGTTGAGTTTGAAAAAACATTATTAGATATTCATGAGAAAATAATGGGGAACAAAATGTCTTCTTTCAAGTTAGAAACAGAAAACAAAACTTCAAGTAAAAAGCCAATCAGAATTAATTTTCGAATATATGACGATGGCAGTCATAGTGTTAACAGAACCAAAGTTTTTATTTATGATACTGGTTTATTGTTTGATGAGTATACAAATAAGAATCATCCCAAATTACTCGTTCATGATAATATTTTTGACGTGGATCAGGATACTTTGGTCCAGAGTTTAAACTTTATGTATGAGCAAGAGATGAAAAACTATGATTTTCAATATATTTTAACTCTTAACAGAGATAAAATAGAAAATGAAGAGCGACTAAAATTGATAAAAATGAATATTGAAGAACATAAAGTTGCTGTTTTCACGAAAGATAATAAATTCTTAAGTAAATCATATCAAGAGGGTTGAGTATTACTATATGAAGATTGATGCAATGAATAAAAAACGATAGCATAAGATGTGTAATTACATATTTAAATTGTTAAGCCGGTAGCCCCGGCTTATTTTTTTGCGAAAAAATACCCCGCACGCAATTGTGCAGGGTTATGACGTTATATATACATTCAGACAAACTTTCTAGAGTTTCTTTGAACACTCTATAGATATGACGTACAAGATAGACTTTGTACCTTCCATAAACGAAACAAACATCATCTTCATATTGAGAAGAAATCATTGTGTCCCCAATGGAAATTAGGTTTCCCTTTCCTACAATCACACAGTATGATAGTTTCATTGTGTTGTGTCAATCTTGTGATTCTCTGAATCGATATGGCAAACTGCATTTCTTATAAATGCAATCAGATCAGTGATATCTTTGACCTTGTCAGACGGTTCAATATAATCGTTGAATGATATTCTGTTTTTTCCATATTTCTCTGCTTTTCTTAGCAAGTCATTTAAAAGTATGTAAGCGCTCAATAAAAGCACGGATTCAAACACACTGTCTGCCATGAGATAATCTTTAGCATAGTAGTAAGTTTTAGCACCAGCTAAGCAATCCTTAGCCGGTACTAAAACTAAGTCTAAACTGGGAGGCTAAGCAAATATGGCAACTG
>RCMY010000199.1_pt1 | contig 55591 bp, 63 predicted proteins | sample 2041341 | NCBI WGS metagenome assembly RCMY01 (sample SAMN09708234, study PRJNA481090) | Marine sediment metagenome, whole genome shotgun sequencing project.
TTAATCCACCCAATAGCAATGGAAGAAGGATTAAGATTCGCCATCAGAGAAGGCGGAAGAACAGTTGCTTCTGGTGTAGTTGCTACTATTACGAAATAGTTTATTAAGTAGGAGGGAAAAACTTTGGATAAATTAAGAATATATCTTAAATCGTATGATCATAAATTGCTGGATCAATCAGCAAAGAAAATAGCTGAAGTTGTTAAGAAGAATGGCTCAGAGGTAACTGGGCCCCTTCCTTTACCAACTAAGACAAAAAAATACACAGTATTAAGATCAGTGCATGTAAATAAAGATTCAAGAGAGCAGTTTGAAATGAGAGTTCACAGAAGAGTTGTGGAAATCAAAAACTCTAGTCAACAAATAATTTCAGCATTAACTTCATTAAGTCTGCCGTCGGGAGTAGGAATCGAGATAAAGCAATTATAGGCTTAATACAAGTTGGCTTATAAAAAAGAGCAGTCAACCAATATATTAAGGAGGAAAAATAATGTTACTAGGAAAAAAAATAGGGATGACACAAATATTTGAAGGTGAAAAATTAATACCTGTTACTGTTATAGAAGCAGGACCGAACTTTGTTGTCCAGAAAAAGAACGTCGAAAAAGACGGATATAACGCATTAACTTTAGGTTACGACGAAAAGAAAGAAAAAAATACTATAAAGCCAGAAATGGGAGTATTTAAAAAAGCAGGAGTAACTCCAAAAAAATTCTTAAAAGAATTCAGAACTGATAATTTAGATAGCTATGAATTAGGACAGGAAATCAAAGTAGATTCATTCGATGGAATAGAGTTTGTAGATGTTTCGGGAACTTCAAAAGGTAAAGGAACAGCAGGAGTTATGAAAAGACATAACTTCGGAGGAAACAGAGCAACTCACGGGGTTTCTAGAAACCACAGACTTGGAGGATCGAATGCCGGCGGTGCCGCATCAAACAGTAATGTACCAAAAGGTAAAAAAATGGCAGGAAGATTAGGAAATGAAAATGTTACTGTTCAAAACCTGAGAGTAGTAAAATTTGATGTGGAAAATAATCTTTTATTAGTAAAAGGTGCAATACCGGGTCCTAAAAACGGATATTTAGTAATAAAAAAATCAGTGAAAAAATACTAATTGAGAAGAAAGAGAGGAGGACAAAATGCCAGTTTTAGATATATATACTATTGACGGTACAAAAGCAGGAACTGTCGATGTAAAGGAAGAAATATTTGGTATAAAGCCTAACAAAGCAGTAATGCATGAAGTATTAACTGCAGAACTAGCAGAAGTAAGACAAGGGTCAGCTTCTACAAAAACTAGAGCTGAAGTAAGAGGTGGAGGAAGAAAGCCTTTCAGACAAAAAGGTACTGGAAGAGCAAGACAAGGTTCGACAAGAGCTCCTCACATGGTTGGCGGCGGTGTTTCACACGGACCGAAACCAAGAGACTATGTAAAAAAAGTAAATAAAAAAGTAAGAAAATTAGCTATAAGATCAGCTTTATCAGCTAAGGTTAATAAGGGAGAAATCATTATAATAGATGCTTTTGAACTGGAAAAACCAAAAACAAAAACAATTATTGATTTTTCTAAAAAATTAGATATGGCAGGGGCAAAACAGCTTTACATACTAAATGACTTATATATAGAGAATGAATATAACGCATATCTGTCTATAAGAAATATAGAAAAATCATATGTACTAATGCCAAATGAGTTAAGTGTTTACTGGTTATTGAAACAGGACAAAATAATCATGACAAGAGAAGCACTTGCACAGATCGAGGAGGTGCTAGCATAATATGAATATATTTGATGTAATCAAAAGACCTGTTAAATCTGAAAAAGGTGAAATGATCAGAAGAGAAAATAATGAATATGTTTTCGAAGTAGACAGAAGAGCAAATAAAATCGAAATCAGACAGGCAGTGGAAAAATTATTTGATGTAAAAGTAGTAAGCGTAAATACACTTACAGTAAAATCTAAAAATAAAAGATTCAGATTTTCTATGTATAAAACACCTATAGTAAAAAAAGCTATGGTTAAGCTTAAAGACGGAGACGAAATCGCAGGATTTGAATTTTAATAAAATAAATAAATAACACGGAGGGAAGTATTAATATGCCAATTAAAAAATTAAAAGCAATGACTAATGGTACAAGGCATATGTCTATATTAGTCAATAATGATCTGGATAAAGTAAGACCGGAAAAATCATTAGTAGAACCGTTAAATTCATCTTACGGGATTGATAACTACGGTCACAGAACTGGAAGAAACAGACACAAAGGACATAAAAGACTTTACAGAGTAATTGACTGGAAAAGAGATAAAAACGGAGTGCCTGCAAAGGTAGCAACAATAGAATATGATCCTAACAGAACTGCAAATATTGCTCTTTTACACTATGCTGATGGAGAAAAAAGATATATTCTTGCTCCAAACGGTCTGAAAAAGGGAGATACTGTGTTATCTGGTGAAGGTGCGGAAATCAAACCTGGAAATGCATTAAAATTAAAAGACTTACCGATAGGTACAGTTATTCATAATGTAGAATTAATACCTGGAAAAGGCGGACAGCTGGCAAGATCAGCAGGAACATCTGCAAGACTGGTAGCAAAAGACGGAGTTTATTCACACGTGGAACTTCCATCTGGAGAATTAAGACTAATACACAGAGAATGTACAGCCACTATAGGTTCTGTAGGAAATTCCGAGCATTCGCTTGTATCATTAGGTAAAGCAGGAAGAAACAGACACTTAGGAAGAAAGCCTCATGTTAGAGGATCAGCGATGAATCCGGTAGATCACCCGCACGGAGGGGGAGAAGGAAGATCGCCGATAGGAAGAAAATCTCCTGTTACACCTTGGGGTAAACCAACATTAGGTAAGAAAACTAGAGGTAAGAAATTAAGCGATAAATTTATAGTAAGAAAAAGAAAAAAATAAATCTAAATTAGCAAGGAGGAACTAAATGGCTCGTTCATTAAAAAAAGGACCATTTGTTGATGGATACTTACTAAAAAAAGTAGAAGCAATGGGTGAGAAAAAGCAAGTAATTAAGACATGGTCAAGAAGATCAACAATTTTTCCACAATTTATTGGACAAACTTTTGCAGTATATAACGGAAAAAAACATATACCAGTTTATGTAACTGAAGAGATGGTGGGACATAAATTAGGAGAATTCGCACCTACTAGAACGTTTTACGGACACGGAAAAGATGCAAAAAAAGACAAGAGAAAATAGTAAGGGTTGGAAAGGAGGCCTATCGTGGCAGTGGTAGCAAAACTTCGTTATCAAAGATTAAGTCCTCAGAAAGCTAGGTTAGTAGCTGACATAGTAAGAGGAAAAGACGCTTTACCGGCGTTAGCAATGCTTAAATTTACAAATAAAAAGGCAGCAGTTTATATAGAGAAAACATTGAAATCTGCTATAGCAAATGCAGAACATAACTTTGGAATGGATCCTGATAAGCTATATGTATCAAGAATACTTATAGACAAAGGACCGGTACTAAAAAGAGTAAATCCAAGAGCTATGGGAAGAGCGGATATAATAAGAAAGCCAACAGCTCATATTACAGTGGAAGTGAGCGAAAGAAATTAATTAAGGAGGTATTTCTGTGGGACAAAAGGTTGATCCTAGGGGAATTAGATTAGGAATTACTAGAACATGGGATTCTAAATGGTTTGCTGAAGGTAAGGAATATTTAAATAATTTTCACGAAGACCTGAAAATAAGAGAATTTATTAAAAAGAATTATTATCATGCCGGAGTTTCGTGCATTCAGATAGAAAGAACATCACCGACTGAACTTACTATAATAATAGATACAGGGAAAGCCGGAATATTAATAGGTAGAAAAGGTGCAGAAATCGAAGCATTAAAAGGAAAAATAGAAAATCTGACTGGGAAAAAAGTACAGGTAAAAGTACAGGAAGTAAAAAATCCTAATAAAAATTCACAGTTAGTTGCTGAAAGTATAGCCACAGCAATAGAAAAAAGGGTTGCTTATAAAAGAGCTGTAAGCCAGGCAATACAAAGAGCAGAAAAATCAGGAGTAAAAGGGATCAAAATAGCTGTTTCTGGAAGATTAAACGGAGCAGAAATCGCAAGAAGCGAATGGACATTATCAGGAAGAGTACCATTACACACTTTAAGAGCTGATGTTGACTATGCTACAGCTACTGCATTTACTACATACGGTGCATTAGGGATTAAAGTATGGATATTTAATGGAGAAGTACTTCCTAGCAAGAAGGAAGGAGGAAATGCATAATGTTAATACCTAAAAGAACGAAATACAGAAAGCAATTCAGAGGAAAAATCGGCGGAGTTGCTACAAAAGGAAACAATGTAGATTTTGGTGAATACGGACTTGCTGCAAAGGAATTTGGATGGATAACATCAAGACAAATCGAAGCGTGCAGGGTAACTATAAATAGAACCTTCAAAAGGGAAGGAAAAATCTGGATCAGAATTTTTCCTGATAAGCCTTATACAAAAAGACCAGAAGGAACAAGAATGGGTAAAGGTAAAGGAAACACTGAAGGTTGGGTAGCAGTAGTAAAAAGAGACAAAATTATGTTTGAAGTTGGCGGAGTACCTGAAGAAAGAGCAAAAGAAGCATTAAGAAAAGCTGCTCACAAACTGCCTATAAAATGTAGATTTGTAAAAAAAGAAGAAATGGGTGGTGATAATTAATGTTATCTAAAGAAATTAGAGATTTGTCTATCGATGAATTAATATCACAGGAAAAAGATTTAAAAGAGGAATTGTTTAATTTGAAATTTCAGCACTCTTTGGGACAATTAGAAAATACAGCTAAAATCAGAGATATGAAGAGAACAATAGCAAGAATAAAAACAATACTTACTGAAAAGAAAAATGGATAATTGAAGGAGGTAGACTGTGGAAATCAAACGTAACTATAGAAAAGTTAGAGAAGGTATAGTTGTTTCTGATAAAATGGAAAAAACTGTAGTTGTTCTTGAAGAAACAATGAAATTCCATAAATTATACAAAAAAAGACTAAAAGTTTCAAAAAAACATAAAGCACATGATGAAAATAACGATTGTAAAGTCGGAGATAAAGTGAGAATAATGGAAACTAGACCATTAAGCAAAGATAAAAGATGGAGAGTAGTAACTATTTTAGAAAGAGCTAAGTAGAGAGGAGGATTAGGATGGTTCAACAACAAACAGTACTTAATGTTGCTGATAATACGGGTGCCAAAAAAATTATGGTAATCAGAGTTCTTGGCGGATCAAGAAGAAGATTCGGAAGAATCGGAGATATCGTAGTAGCCTCTGTTAAAGAAGCTATTCCTAATGGAAACGTAAAAAAGGGAGATGTCGTTAAGGCAGTTGTAGTAAGAACAAGAAAAGAATTAAAAAGAGCAGACGGTTCATATATAAAGTTTGATGACAACGCAGCAGTTGTATTAAACGCTAACCTTGAAATAAGAGGAACAAGAATATTTGGCCCAGTGGCAAGAGAATTGAGAGCGAAAAACTTTATGAGAATAGTATCTCTTGCACCAGAAGTATTATAGGAAGGAGGATTTGCTGTGATAAAATCAAAAGTAAAATCAGTACCTAAAAAATTACATGTGAAAACAGGAGATATGGTAGTAGTAGTAAGCGGAAGATCAAAGGATGCTGCTGAAAAGCCAGGAGACAAGGATAAAGTGGGAAAAGTGTTAAGAGTAATGAGAAGCACAGGAAAAGTAGTTGTTGAGGGTGTAAATGTAAGAAAGAAATATATTAAACCTAATCAAATGAACCCACAAGGTGAAGTTGTAGAGAAAGAAATGCCTATTTTTGCATCAAAAGTAATGCTTTGGGATGAAAAAGCAAAAAAAGGTACTAGAGTAAGAAAAGAAATCAAAAATGATAAAAAAGTAAGAATTTCAGTAGTTTCTGGAAAAGAAATATAGGAAGGAGGATAATACACAGTGGCTGAAAAATATATACCAAGATTCTATGCTATGTATAGAGAAGAGATTGTACCTGCATTATTTAAGGAATTAAACCTGAAAAATGTAATGGAAGTACCTAAACTGGATAAAATAATCGTAAATATCGGAGTTGGTGAAGCAGCTGGAAATGCAAAATTACTAGATGCAGCAATGAACGATCTTAAAATAATTACAGGACAGCAACCTGTTGCCAAAAAAGCAAAGAAATCTGAGGCAGGATTTAAATTAAGAGAAGGTCAGAAAATCGGTACAATGGTAACTCTTAGAAAAGAAAAAATGTATGAATTTTTAGATAGATTAGTAACAGTAGCCCTTCCAAGAGTCAGAGATTTCGAGGGAGTTTCTAAAAAAGGATTTGACGGAAGAGGTAACTATACTTTAGGAATAAGAGAACAGATAGTTTTCCCTGAAATAGAAATCGATAAAGTAGATAAAATGTTTGGACTGGGAATAACTATTGTTTCTACAGCAAAAACAGATGAAGAAGGACAAGCATTACTGGCAGCATTCGGTATGCCATTCCAAAAATAAGGAGGTGTTGAAACAAGATGGCTAAAGTAGCAATGATGGAAAAAAACCTTAAAATAGCAAAAACTGTAGAAAAATATGCAGCAAAAAGAGCCGAGCTGAAAGAAAGAATCAGAAAAGGCGACAGAGAAGCAATAAAAGAGCTTGCTAAATTACCTAGAAATGCATCACCGACTAGACTTAGAAACAGATGTATGGTAAATGGAAGACCAAGAGGATACATGAGAGAATTTGGTGTTTCAAGAGTTGTATTTAGAAAATTAGCAGGAGAAGGATTAATTCCTGGGATAAAAAAATCAAGCTGGTAAAAATTGAAAGGAGGCACATTTAATGAACTTAACAGATCCTATTGCAGATATGCTTACAAGAATTAGAAATGCTAATAGTGCTAAGCATGAGAATGTTAAAATTCCTTATTCGAACATGAAACTTGGAATAGCTAACATATTAAAAAATGAAGGATATATAAAAGATTTTGAAATAAAAGAAGATGGTTCTAAAAAAGATGTAGTCGTTTCACTTAAATATGTTGACGGTGAAAATGTAATAAAAGGACTAAAAAGAATATCAAAACCTGGAAGAAGAGTTTATTCAGGTGTGGAAGATTTACCTAAGGTATTAGGTGGATTGGGAATTGCAATTGTCTCAACACCAAAAGGTGTTATTACAGACAAGGAATGCAGAAAGCATAGCGTAGGCGGAGAAGTTCTTTGCTACGTGTGGTAATTTACGCATTTTATATATTAGGAGGAAAAATAAATGTCAAGAGTAGGTAGAAAAGTTATAACTATACCTAGCGGAGTTGAATTGAAGCAGGAAGGTAATAAGATAACTGTAAAAGGACCTAAAGGACAGTTAGAAAGAGAATTCAGCCCGGAGATAACTGTAAAAGTAGAGAATGGTGAAATAAATGTAACAAGACCAAATGATCTGCCAGATATCAGAGCACTACACGGAACAACAAGAGCAGTTTTGAATAATATGATTGTTGGTGTAAACCAAGGATTTGAGAAAAAATTAGAGCTTGTGGGAGTAGGATACAGAGTACAGGCAGCAGGAAAAGGGTTAACATTATCATTAGGATTTTCTCATCCGGTAGAAATAGAACCTGTAGAAGGAATCACTTTTAAAGTAGAAGGAAATACAAAAATATCAGTAGAAGGTATAAATAAAGAATTAGTAGGGCAGATTGCCGCTAATATCAGAGCAAAAAGACCGCCTGAACCATACAAAGGAAAAGGTGTAAAATATGCTGATGAGCAAATAAGAAGAAAAGAAGGTAAGAAAGGATAGGAGGTAGTTCATAGTGGTAAAAAAATTAAATAGAAATAAAGCTAGACAAAAAAAGCACGGTAGAATCAGAAACAAAATAGTTGGAACTGCTGAAAGACCTAGATTATCTGTTTTCAGAAGCTTAACTAATATTTTTGTTCAAGTAATAGATGATTCAACTGGAAAAACTATTGTATCTGCGTCAAGTATTGACAAAGAACTAAAAGCCGATATAGCTAAAGGCGGAAATATGGATGCTGCTAAAAAAATAGGCGAAGCAATAGCAAAAAGAGCAATAGACAAAGGAATCACTGAAGTGGTATTCGACAGATCAGGATATGTTTATACTGGTAGAGTGAAAGCCCTAGCAGATGCTGCAAGAGAAGCAGGATTAAAATTCTAGAAAAAAGGAGGACTTGTTTTGGCTAGAGAACCTAGAGAGACTAAACAAAGTGAATATAAAGAAAGTCTTTTAAGAATAAACAGAGTTTCTAAGACGGTAAAAGGAGGAAGAAGAATATCTTTTTCTGTTTTAGCGGCTGTAGGAAATGAAAAAGGAAAAGTAGGTATAGGACTAGGAAAAGCTAATGGTGTACCTGATGCTATCAAGAAAGCGGTAGCTAATGCGAAAAAAAATCTTGTAACTGTATCTTTAAAAGGTGGAACACTTCCACATGATCAAATAGGTAAATATAATTCAACAAGTGTATTATTAAAACCTGCATCGAAAGGAACAGGAGTTATCGCCGGATCAGCAGCAAGAGAAATTCTGGAGCTTGTTGGTGTACATGATGTACTTACTAAAATAAGAGGATCAAAAAATAAAGATAACGTGGCAAGAGCTACAATCGAAGGATTAAAGCAGTTAAGAAGCGTAGAAGAAGTAGCAAGATTAAGAGGAAAATCAGTAGATGAGATTTTAGGATAAGGCTAGGAGGTAAAATTAATGTCTAAAATTAGAGTAACGCTAGTAAAAGGAATTAATGGAAGAAAACCTAACCATGTCGAAACTGTTAAATCACTTGGCCTGAGAAAAATAGGGCACAGTGCATTACATGAAAAAACAGCGGATATAGAAGGAAAAATAAAATTAGTTTCTTATTTACTTCAAGTAGAGGAGGTTTAGGATGAACATAAATGAGTTAAGACCTTCAGAGGGTTCGAAAAAAGGAAGAAGAAGAGTAGGAAGAGGACACGGATCTGGTTGGGGAAAAACAGCCGGAAAAGGTCACAACGGTCAGAAGCAGAGATCAGGAAGTTATGTATCTCCAGCTTTTGAAGGCGGACAAATGCCTTTGATCAGAAGAATTCCAAAAAGAGGGTTCAGTAATTCACCATTTAAAAAAGACTTAATAGTATTAAATATTAAAGATATAGTAAACAGATTTGAAGATGGAGAAGAAGTTAGTATTGCTACATTAGCAGATAACGGAATCATAAAAAATGCCAGATTCATAAAAAAATACAGCGATGAAAAACTAAGAAACCTTAAAGGTAGAAAATTAGTAAAGGAATATCTTGAAGAAAATATCGATTCTTATGTAAAAGAAAAAGATTTCAAAAGTATTCTGAAAATCATCGGAGAAGCAGAAGTTACTAAAAAATTAAATTTCAAAGTTCACAGAATTTCTGAAAAAACTAAGGAATTAGTGGAAAAAGCTGGGGGAAAAGTAGAAATTTTAGAAATAAAATCTTATTCTACTGTTGCCGGGAACAATAAAAAAGAGGAAAAGTAAGAATATCTTACTTTTTCTTGAGAATGAGGTGATAACTTGACTTTAGTAGAAGAAGTGGTTCATAAAGTAAAATCTATAATTGAAATTCCTGAGCTTAGAAAAAGAGTAGTATTTACACTAATTATGTTTTTGGTTGCCAGAGTAGGAGTTCATATTCAGGTACCTGGAATAGATGTAAGCAGACTTTCCAGCGCAATGCAGGGAAACTCGCTTGCAGGATTTATTAATACTTTTTCGGGCGGGGGATTTCAAAATGCCTCTATGTTCGCCTTAGGGATAATACCTTATATTAACTCGTCAATAATTTTCCAGCTACTCGGGGTAGTTGTGCCAAAATTAGAGGAGATGCAAAAAGAGGGCGGTAAGGAAAAAGAAAAAGTTACACAGTGGACAAGATATCTTACAATAGGTGTAGCAATTGCACAGTCTTTTGGTTTGACTATTCTTTTGCAGCAGCAGCAGCTTGTATACGAACCGGGACCGATGTTTACATTGGTAACTGTAACATTGATGACCGGCGGTACTGCATTCCTGATGTGGGTAGCAGAGAGAATATCATTAAAAGGTATCGGAAACGGAACTTCTATGCTTATATTCCTGAGTATAGTATCAAGATTGCCTGCTGAAATGTATCAGATAGGAAAAAATCTGTCAACAAGCGGGGGAATGGGTCTTGTTTTAATGCTGATAACAATAGTATTGTTTGTGATCTTAATAGCAGTAATAGTACTCATACAGCTTGCTGAAAGAAGAATACCTATTCAGTACGTGGGAAAAGGCAGAACAGGAAGAAGCAGCGTAGGACAGAAAACTTTTCTGCCGTTAAAAATAAATATGTCAGGGGTAATGCCTATAATCTTTGCTTCAGTATTGATGGCAGTGCCGTCTGTATTAATTAGTCTGGTAAAAGATCCAAGTCTGAATGCCAAACTAAAAAATCTGTTTTCTCAGACAGGAGTCGGATATCTTGTGCTTTATGCAGTCCTTGTGGTATTATTTGCATTTTTCTATACATCAATAGTTTTTGATCCGGAAAAAGTAGCAGATAACTTAAAGCAGGGAGGAGCAACAGTGCCTGGAAAAAGACCCGGAAGTGAAACTGTAGATTATCTTGAAGGGGTAGCTACGAGAATTACTTTTGGAAGTGCTGTATTCTTAGCAGTTTTAGGTGTACTGCCAAATATTTTCTTTGGTTATTTCCTGAAAATGCCGGTACTGATGAGTGGAACAAGCTTACTGATCCTGGTAGGGGTAGCAGTAGATTTATTACAACAAATAGATTCACATTTAGCAGTAAAAAGTTACAAAGGGTTTATATCAAAATAAGATATAAGCCCCAGCTTTTTATTTTATTTTTTAAATAAATTTATAAATATTCTATATTTTGTAAGTGACTTTTAAGAAATAAAATAGATTTCTTCAAAATACTGAATTTTCAGCAGGTTTGCTAAAATATAATTTTTGAAGAGTATGATAAAGGGACAAAAAACAGGAAGGATAGGTAGAGTATGAATATTATTTTATTTGGAGCGCCGGGGGCAGGAAAAGGAACACAGGCAAAGTTGCTTGTTGAAAAATACGGAATACCGCAGATATCAACTGGAGATATGTTTAGAGCGGCTATAGCCAATGGTACGGAGCTAGGGAAAAAAGCGAAGACATATATGGACGACGGACAGCTTGTTCCTGATGATGTAACAATTGGAATAGTAGAAGAAAGACTTGCAAAGGAAGATTGCGGAAAAGGATTTATACTTGACGGGTTTCCGAGAACTCTGCATCAGGCGGAAGAATTGCAGAAAATATTGGATAAACTGGGAAAAACAATAGATAAGGTAGTAGTTCTTGATGTAGATGACAATGAGATACTTGAAAGAATTACCGGGAGAAGAATGTCAAGAAAGACCGGGAAAATATATCATGTAAAATATAATCCTCCTGTGGATGAAAATGAAGAAGATATCTACCAAAGGGAAGATGACAACGAAACAGCAGTGAAAACAAGGCTGAAAGCATACAAAGAGCAAACGTCCCCTTTATTTGACTACTATAAAAACCTTGGGAAAACAGTAATAATCAATGGAAAACAGGAAGTAGCCAAAATTACAGAGGACATTCTAAGAGTATTAGACTCATTATAAGGAGAACATAATGACAATTATAAAGACTTTAGATGAAATAAAGAAAATAAAAAAGGCTAATGAAATAATAGCCAGATTTTATGAAGATATAATTCCGAAGTATATAAAACCGGGGATATCTACATTAGAACTGGATAAAATAGCAGAAGACTATATAAGAAGTCAGGGTGCAATTCCCGGAACAAAAGGCTATGGCAGCGGTCATACAAACAGACCTTACCCCGCAAGTTTGTGTACTTCCATTAATAATAAGGTGGTTCATGGTATCCCAAGAGCTGACGAGCTGCTGAAAGAGGGAGATATTATAAGTCTGGATACTGTAACAGTGCTTGACGGCTACGTAGGAGATGCAGCAGTGACTTTTCCCGTAGGAGAAATAGATGAAGAATCTAAAAAGCTTCTTGAGGTTACGGAACATGCAAGAACAATCGGGATAGAGCAGGCTGTGGCAGGGAACAGAATAGGGGATATATCTGCAGCAATACAGGAATACGTGGAAAAAAACGGATTTTCAGTGGTAAGAGATTTTGCCGGACATGGTGTGGGAAAAGAGATGCACGAAGATCCTATGGTGCCTAATTATGGAATAAAAGGTCTGGGGCCAAAAATAGAAGAAGGAATGGTAATTGCTATAGAACCTATGGTAAATGTAGGGACTTATCGTGTAAGAATACTTAATGACCAATGGACAGCAGTAACAAAAGATTATAAGAGATCTGCGCATTTCGAACACAGTATTGCTATTGTGGACGGGAAACCGCTGATTTTAAGTTTGAAATCATAAGAAAAAATAATAGACAAATTTCAATAAATTTGATATAATAACAAGGATCTGAGGTGATTTTTTATGGCAAAACAAGACGTAATAGAATTAGAGGGCGAAATTCTCGAAGCATTGCCAAATGCGATGTTTAAGATAAAGCTGGAGAACGGGCACGAGATTCTAGGACATATCTCAGGAAAAATGAGAATGCACTACATAAAAATTCTTCCCGGCGATAAGGTAACAGTGGAGATTTCTCCGTATGACCTTTCCAGAGGTAGAATAATTTACAGAAAGAAATAATATGTGGAAGGAGAGTTTCTATGAAAGTAAAAGCATCAGTGAAACCGATATGCGACAAATGTAAATTGATAAAACGTCACGGAAAAGTAAGAGTGATCTGTGAAAATCCGAAACATAAACAGGTTCAAGGATAATATGAGTTTAACTGTCTTTATATATATATGAAAATTGTAAAGGTATGTTGGGCTGTAGAGCTTATTCTTATGTTTTATCACATAAGGCATATTGATGAAGGTTAATAAAATCAAGAAAAAATTATTAAGGAGGAAAAGATTTGGCTAGAATCGCAGGAGTAGATATTCCTAGAAATAAAAGAGTAGAGATTTCACTGACATACATTTTTGGAATAGGAAGAAGTACTGCTAACAAAATTTTAGAAAAAGCGAATGTTGATAAAAATATCAAGGTTAAGGACTTGTCAGAAGAGCAGGTTGGACAAATCAGAACAATCGTTGATGAGTTCAAAATCGAAGGTGAACTTAGAAAAGAAATAAGACTTAACATTAAAAGACTTATGGATATAAAAAGCTACAGAGGCTTAAGACACAGAAACGGACTTCCGGTAAGAGGACAAAAGACAAAGACAAATGCAAGAACAAGAAAAGGACCGGTAAAAGCTGCCGTAGCTAAGAAAAAATAATATAAGGAGGAATTTTTAAGTGGCTAAGAAGACATCAGTAACTTCTAAAAAGAAAAAATTAAAAAATATTCCTAACGGAATAGCATATATACATTCTACATTTAATAATACTGTAGTAACTATAACTGACACTGAAGGAAAAGTAGTTATATGGAAATCAGGCGGAACGTCTGGATTCAAAGGAACTAAAAAAGGAACACCGTTTGCTGCACAGATAGCAGCTGAGCAAGCAGCTGTAACTGCTATGGAAAACGGAATGAAACAAGTTGAGGTAAAAATAAAAGGACCTGGATCAGGAAGAGAAGCTTCTATAAGATCTATTCAAGCTGCTGGTTTAGAAGTAACTAAAATAGTTGATATAACACCAGTACCTCATAATGGCGCAAGACCGCCAAAAAAGAGAAGACCATAAAATAAGAAAATAAGGAGGAAATAGATAGATGGCAAGAGATAGACAGCCTGTTCTTAAGAAATGTAGAACTCTTGGTCTTGATCCAAGTATTTTAGGCGTAAATAAAAAATCAAAAAGAGGCTTAAGACCAAATGCAAATAAAAAATTAACAGATTACGGAATTCAATTAAGAGAAAAACAAAAAGCTAGATTTGTTTATGGAATAATGGAAAAACAATTTTATAAATTATACGAAGAAGCAACAAGAAAAGAAGGAGTAACAGGTGAGTTATTACTTCAGTATCTTGAAAGAAGATTCGACAATGTAGTATATAGATTAGGACTAACAACTACAAGAAGACAAGCAAGACAGTTAGTAAGTCACGGACACCTTGAAATAAACGGAAAAAGAGTTAACATTGCTTCTTACAGAGTAAAACAGGGAGATGTAATTACTGTAAGAGAAAAATCAAGAGATTTAGCTATAATAAAAGAATCTCTTAACCAAAAAAGCGTACCAGGATGGTTAACACTGGATGAGAATGCTTTATCAGCAAAGGTATTGGAAAACCCTACAAGAGAAGCTGTGGATTTTGACATTAACGAAGCAATGATAATAGAATTCTATTCAAGATAATAATTTTCAATTCGAGGAGTTGATTAAATTTGTTAAAAATTGAAAAAATAGCAAAAAGTATAAAATTGAAAGAAGATAAAACTGATGATTTTCATGCTATTTATACATTAGAACCTTTATATAGAGGCTATGGAGCTACTATTGGAAATGCATTAAGAAGAGTTCTATTATCTTCAATTCCTGGGAGTGCAATAAAAGGAGTAAAAATAGACGGTGTTCTTAATGAGTTTTCTACTATAGAAGGTGTAAAAGAAGCTGTTACAGATATTATCCTGAATATAAAAGAAATAGTAGTAGAATCAGATGAACCCGGAGAGAAAAAAATGTCTTTATCTGTAAAAGGACCAAGAGAAATTACAGCTAGAGATATAATACTTGAACCTGGTTTAAAGATAATCAACCCTGATCAGGTGATAGCTACTATTACGACTAAAAGAGAAATAAATATGGAATTTTTGGTTGATTCAGGAGAAGGATTTGTTGTATCTGAAGAAATCGAAACTGAAAACTGGCCTATAGGATATATCGCAGTAGATGCAATATATACTCCTATAAAGAAGATCAGCTACTCAGTGGAAGATACAATGGTTGGAAGAGCAACAGATTATGATAAATTAACTCTTGATATTACAACAGACGGAAGTATAGAAATAAGAGATGCTTTATCATATGCAGTAGAGCTGATAAGCTTTCATCTGAATCCGTTTACTAACATAGGAAACAGCATGGAAAAATTCAGATCAGAAGATGAAGTAGAATCAAGTATTGAAGTAATAAGTGAAAATAATATGGATGACATGAAGATAGAAGAGCTTGACTTTACTGTCAGATCATATAACTGTCTGAAAAAGGCAGGGGTAAATACAATAGGTGATTTAGGAAAAATGACTTATGCAGAGCTTCTAAAGATCAAGAATCTTGGAAGAAAGTCATTAAATGAAATAATAGATAAAATGAAAGAATTAGGCTTTGACCTAAACGATAACTCTATCTAAGGAGGGAAGAAAGTAAAATGAATCATAATAAATCATATAGAAAACTAGGAAGAAGACCAGCACAAAGAAAAGCTATGATGAAAAGCATGACTATATCGCTGATCCAGAATGAAAGAATAGAAACTACTGTAACAAGAGCAAAAGAACTAAGAAAGTTTGCTGAAAAAATGATTACTTTAGGAAAAAAAGGAAGTATTCATAACAGAAGAACAGCTTTCGCTTTCTTAAGACATGAAGAAACAGTAGCCAAAATATTTAAGGAATTAGCTCCTAAATATGCTGAAAGAAATGGTGGTTACACTAGAATCATCAAGACTGACGTAAGAAGAGGAGATTCTTCTGAAATGGCAATAATTGAATTAGTATAATTTATATAATAAGAATTCCATTTTTAGTGAAAACTAAGGGTGGTTTTTTTATTTGGTTTGTATTTTCTTATTTGTTATATGGGGAAATACCGGATAATAAAAAAACTATCATGTGACTTTTGGAAAGTCAGATAGTCTCAATTATATGCTTTTATTAAATAATTCAGTAACTTTTATATAATAACAATATTACAGTTAAAAATAAGTAGCGGCGAATACAAGAGAATTAATGCCGCTGTAAAGAATTTAGATTTTTAATTAATAGCAGTATATTCTTTATAAATTTTTATACAGCTGATAATCATCATAACCAGTGAAGCAATCAGCACTAAAATATAAACAATATTTAGAGGAAGAAGAACAAGATTACTGAAGGCATATCCTGCCTCATAAGCTATAATAAAACCAAGTACTGTTGAAATTCCGGATAAAATAACAGAAATAAAATGGATGATACATGAGATTAATAAAAATTTTAATCCGGAAGGCATAAGTGTGCCTTTAGGAAATCTTGTTTTTAAAATCATTATTATTATGAAAATCGCAATATCAAAGAAAATTGCAAGTAAACATAATATAGGAAGTATTAAAAATACTGTTTCTATAATACTAAGAATGAATAATGTAAGATATAATGATTTTACATTATTTTCCATAAAATCTCCTTTACAATTTAATAGTTTATGCTTTAATGTCCTTATATTCCTTATAGACCATAATGCAGCCGATAACAATAAGAACAAAAGCCGTACCCATAAGAAAATTAATTAATTTTTGCATAGAAAATATCATTTGATATTCCCTGCTTGAAAGAAAAAACATAACACCAATTAAAGTAATGATAATAGTACTAAAATGAACCGCACTTCCTGCCAGCATAAATTTGATTCCTGCTGGTGTAGGAACAGGAGGATCATTTTTAGAAAGTCTGGAACGAATTATCAAAGCAGTAATGAAGACTGCTATAGCGATAAGATTACCTGCAAAACGGGTTAATACAGCTTCAATAATACCCAAAATAAGCAGGGTAAGATATGCAGACTTCACATTTTCTTTATTTTCCACAAAATACCCCTTTCGATATAAAAATAAAAGATTTATTTAATAGCACTGTATTCCTGATAAATAAAGATGCAGGCAACAATCAGAGTAATAAAAACTCCAAATACAATAAGCAGGTACAATAAAGAAGTAAAAAATACAAAAATTCCAGCGATAGCCAAAAATCCCATAATAAAGTTAAAAACCCAAAGTAAAAGAGAGGCGATATGAATCCCGCTGGCAATCAGTATTAATTTAACCCCATTTGTAACCGGCTCACCTGCATTTATAAGTTTTGAACGCAGGCTGAGAGCTATTATAAGAACTGCAATCCCGACAAGAGGACCTCCGAAAAATGCCAGTACAGTTTCAATAATACCAAGGATAAATACTATAAAATACGTTGATTTTATGCTTTCTTTGTTTTCCATAAAAAATCTCCTTTCAATATTTAGAATATTATATTCAAAACTAAAAATACTTTGTTTTGAATATAAAATTATAAAAATTAAGTCTAATTGATTGCATCATATTCCATAAAAATAAATACACAGGCAATGATTAATATGACGAATGCAGCGATGTAAACAAAAAGACTTATCATTAATGTATAGATATAAAAAAATGAACTAATGAAAGCCATTCCCATGAAGACACCCCAAATGAATATTACAATGTGAAGTCCACTACCTAAAATCATTAAATTAATCCCTTTAGTAACAGGTTTTTCTAAAGTCCGAAGTTTAGAACGTAGTATAAGAGCTATTACAAGAACAGCAATCCCAACTAAATTCATGAAAAAGGGTATAGGTATTATTTCAATAATTCCCAAAATAAAAAGTGTTAGATACATTGATTTTATACTTCTATCATTGTTATTCATAAAAAATATCCCTCCAGATTATTATTTATCCTATTATATCATACTTAAAGGGAAATAATTAAAAAATATTAGTAAAAACTGGTTGATATAAAAGGAAGAAGTGAAATTAATAATCATTTATTTGTCACTTAATCATGAAAATGTGGTATAATCAAGTTATAAAATATAGAAATATAAGGATAAAAAATGACAAATAGAATGAGTTGGAAAAACTTGCTTTCACAGGAGAGCAAAAGCAGAAGAGGGCGGAATAAAAGCATAAATAATAATGATCTGAGAACTGAATTTGAAAAGGACTATCATCGTATATTGATAAGTGCTTCTTTTAGAAGATTGCAGGATAAAACTCAGGTTTTCCCTCTGGATAAAAACGATTTTGTAAGAACGAGGCTCACACACTCAATAGAAGTATCGTCTTTTGCGAAGTCAATTGCACAGTCTATATCAAACAGACTGATTAATGATAAAATAGATGAGGAATTCACGCAGGAAGATGCCGGATTTATATCTGACATCCTTGCAAGTGCCGGTCTTCTTCATGATATAGGAAATCCTCCTTTCGGACATTTCGGGGAAGATACTATAAGAAGCTGGTTTAATGAAAAGCTTGATGAAATCACAATAGAAAATCCCGTTACAAACAATATGCAAAAGCTGTCAGAAATACTAACGCCGCAGATGTGTGAGGATTTCAAGAATTTTGAAGGAAATGCCCAGGCGATAAGACTGGTATCAAAGCTTCACTTTCTTATTGATGAAAATGGTATGAATCTTACATATGCATTGCTGAATACTCTGATTAAGTATCCGGGAAGCTCGCTTGAAATAAATAAAAAGAGCGGTGATATAAAAGATAAAAAAATGGGATATTATTTTGCAGAAAAAGATTTATTTGACTCAATAATAGAAGAAACTGGTACTTTAAATAAGAAAACTGGGAAAATAAGCAGACATCCGCTTACATTTTTGCTGGAAGCAGCAGATGATATAGCATATTCTACAGCTGATATAGAAGACGGATTCAAAAAGGATTATATTACATATGAAGATCTTGTAAAAATAGTAGAACCGCTTAAAAATGAAGAGAATCCTTCATTATGCTGTTATCAGAAACTGGTTTATTATAAAGAGAGAGCTATAGAGAAGAATTATGAAAAGCCGGAGATGTATGCTGTACAGAGATGGATTATTTTTGCACAGGGTTATATGATAAACTCGGCAGTCAGCTCATTTATAAATAATTATGAGAGTATCATGCACGGAGAATATAAATACGACCTTTTTGAAGAAACTAATTCAAAAGAGCTGGTAAAAAGACTGAAAGGTCTTGCGGCAAAAAAGATATACAGATCATTTGCAATAATAAAGATGGAAATAACAGCACATAATATTATCAGTTTTTTTCTTGAACACTTTATGAAATCAGTGCTGTATTATGATACTCCGTTTAATGAAAAATATTTAAAAGGAGTAGACAAAAGGTTTTTGAATATTATTTCTGATAATTATATGCATATTTACAGATACTATACTGAGAAATACATAAAGAATAACGAAGGCGAATCAGAAGAAAAATTATTTGCCTATAAACTATATCTGAGACTTCTTTTAGTGACTGATTATATATGCGGAATGACAGATACCTATGCGAAGACTTTGTATCAGGAGCTGACAGGAATAATTTAAGTATTGTGAATGTAAATTTTTACAATTTACACTGAAAATTCAAGCTGATAAATTCCGGAAAGTTTCTTGTCTGGCAGATTGTTTTACATCAAAGAGTTTATTATTAATTTTAATAAATAATATATTGATAATTTAGGAGGAATTCAAATGGTAAAAATTACAAAAGGAAAGTTTGAAGGATTAAAAAGATTGTCAAATAAAAACGGAATAATAGAAGCTCTGGCTATTGACCAGCGTGGTTCTATAGAAAAAATGCTTTCCAAAGCTAAGGGAAGCTCTGTAAAATTAGAAGATATAGAAGAATTCAAGGAAGCAGTATCAAAAGAGCTTACACCATATACTTCGGCAATATTGCTGGATCTGGAGTACGGAACTACAGCAATAACAGCCAAAAATCCTGATACGGGACTATTGATAGCCTATGAAAAAACAGGATATGACGCTGCAGAAGCTGGGCGGCTTCCTGATTTGATAGATGATTTATCAGCCCTCAGAATTAAGGAATACGGAGCAAATGCTGTAAAGCTTTTGATCTATTACGATCCTGACGAACCGGCAGAAATAAATGAAATAAAGCATGCTTTCATAGAAAGAGTGGGAGCAGAATGTAAAGGGATAGACATACCGTTCTTTTTGGAGCCTGTTACATATGACAGTAAAATAGAAGATGCTAAAAGCATAGAATATGCAAGAATAAAACCTCATAAAGTAAAGAATACAATCAAGGAGCTTACAAAACCGCAGTATGGTATAGATGTACTGAAACTGGAAGTACCGATAAATTTACACTTTACAGAGGGATATACAGACGGAGAAACTGCTTATACTAAAAAAGAAGCCATAAAACATTTTCAGGAAGCAGCAGATCTTGCTACACTGCCTTTTATTTACCTGAGTGCCGGTGTAACAGCAGAGCAGTTTCGTGAGACGATAAAGCTCGCTGCTGAAGCGAAAACTCCTTTTAGCGGTGTGCTCTGCGGGAGAGCAACATGGCAGAATGGTGTAAAAGTATATGCAGAAAAAGGTTTACAAGGATTGACGGAATGGCTGAGAACAGAAGGTAAACAAAATGTTCTTGAGCTTAATGATGTTCTGGAGAAAAGTGCGGTACCTTGGTGGAGTACTTATGGAGGACTGGAAAAGATAGAGGTAAAATAATAAATAAGGACTGTCATTTTTTGGCAGTCCTATTTTTATATAAGAAATTATTTTTGAATTTTTCTTAATATGAAAAGGCATTGCATTATCAAAATTCATAGCAGTTAAGATATTTTTACTGCGTATTGTGAAGCTTGTGCACATTTTCAAAACCTCCTGAAATATAATAAAGTATTATCTTAAGAATAACATACCGCAGTTATTATTACAACAGCTTGTACAGCCATAAAAGAAGCTTTTATAATAATTATATTTTTTTATGGAATGTATCAGCAGAATAAATTGTCAGACTTAATGCCGGAAATAATAATTTTTAAAATTTCAGATATATAGTAAAGAATCAATGGTTTACATTAATGGAAATATTGTCTATAAAAAAAGGATATCATGTGTTATTGTAAAGAAATTTATTTACAATAATCATTGCTTGATAGAATATAGAAAGAATTTTTTTTACCCCTTAATTTCTTTTCACTAATTCATGAAAAACTTTAAATCTTGGTAAATACATAAAATAAAGGTATAAATTAAATGGAGTATATGGAGGTGTCTAAAATGAGTTTAAAACAAAGACATATAGAAATACTAAATCTTGTTTTCCAAAATGACAAAATTATGGATATAAAATATATCTCTGAATATTTTCAGGTTTCTGAAAGAAGTATAAGATATGACATAAAAGAGATAAACGAGGAATTCATAAACAATAAAAATACTAATATCATAGAAATGGAAGAGGGAAAACTGGTTTCTAACATAAATAAAGAGGAGCTGACTTCTCTTATAAAAAATATACTTCCGCAGAAATATATTTTTACAAGTGAGGAAAGAATAGAGATACTTCTTTTGGAAATACTGCTTTTCAGGGAAAAATTCACACTTCAGGCTCTGTCTGACGAACTGCTGATAAGTAAAGCAACACTCAGAAAAGATATAAAGGACATGAATGAAAAAATAAAAGAATTCAATGTAAAAATAGATATTAACAATAATCAGGGATATATGCTTACAGGTGAAGAAAGCAGCATAAGACAGCTGATGATAAATATACTTCATAAATACGGCGGTTTTATTGAGGAGATAGAAAAAGAAGATATAAATAATCTGCAAATAGTAAAGCTTTTAATTTTTGAAAAAAAGAAAAAATACTTTCAAAATGAGCGTATAAACCTTTATAAAAGTATTCTTTTGAAAATACAGCAGAAAACAAAAAAAATAATAACAGACGAGGCTTATGACGCCCTTTTGCTAAATATGATTATTACAAGCATACGAAACAGAAACAGCCATTTTATAACAGACGATATAAGCAATTCAAATTTCATAAAAGGTACTGAGGAATATAAGATAATAAAAGAAATTTTTCAGAATGAGGACATAGATTACAGAGAAAAAGACCTGATAATATTTACGGATTTTTATATGGGCTCTTATTCATACAACACAAAGTTTTCTTTTTATCTAAACTGGATGAAAATAGAAACACTTGTGGGAAGGATACTTGAAGATGCTGCCAAAGTATTTGACATTAATTTCAAAAATGACCAAATACTGATAAAAGAGCTGATTAATCATATGAAGCCTGCGATTTACAGAATAAAAAATAAAATGAGCCTGAAAGTTTCCATACTTGAGGATGTAAAATCCGAATATGCCGATCTTTATGAAAAAACAAGAGTAAGTCTGGGAGTAATAAATGAATTTCTGGATGAAAATATAGATGAGGATGAAATTGCCTTTATTACAATAATGTTCAAAAGGGCAATAAACAGAAATCAGGAAAAGCTTATGGGCGAAGAAAAGAGAAATATTCTTCTGGTCTGTGGTTTGGGGTACAGCAGTTCACAGTTTCTTGCTGAGAATATAAACGAAAGATTTGAAGTAAATATTGTAGATATAATTCCGTTTAATCAGCTGGAAAATTTTGAATATATAAAGTCGGTGGATCTGGTAATATCCACTATAGATATAGAGATGGAAGGGATGGAGGTAGTAAAGGTAAATCCTATACTCCAAAAAGAGGATATTGAGAAGCTGGAGGAATATGCATTAACCAGAAAATCATCAAAAATCCCTATATCAAAAATTTTGAAAGTAATAAAAGAAAATAAGCATATAGAAAATGAAGCGTTTATTATAGAAAATATCAAAAAACAGCTGAAAGAATATGTAAAAAATGATGTTGAAACAGAAAAAACCTCTAATTTTCTGGAGCTGTTGGATGAAAGAAATACAGCATTGAATGTAGATCTGAAAAACTGGGAGGAAGTGATTGAGTATTCAGGAAAGCTTCTTTTGGATTCAGGGTATATTGTTTCTGAATATATAGAGGAGATGAAGGAGCAGATAAGAAATTTTGGGGATTATGTGGTAATGGGCAGCAATACTATTCTTCCACATGGGAAACTAAATGAAAGTGTAAAAAAGACGGGTTTCAGCTTTGTTTCATTAAAAAATCCCATTTCATTTTTCGGTTCGAAGATAAAAATAGCCATATGCCTGGCATCTGTGGCTAAACATGAACATATAAATGCAATACTTGAATTAAATAATTATTTCAGAGATCCTGAATTTGAAAAAGAACTTTTAAAAATTAATACAAGAAAGGAATTAGAAAATTTTTTGATAAATAGGAGGAATAGATGAGTACAGGACTATTAAAAAAAGAGAATATAATTTTAGATATGGATACAGAAAAAAAAGATGAAGTAATAGTCAGTTTAGCCGGGAAACTTCAAAAGGAGGGAATAGTAACTAATTTTGACGGTTTCTTAAAAGATATATATGCCCGTGAAGAAATGGACAATACTGCAGTGGGCTTTGGCGTGGCTATACCTCATGGAAAATCCGAATGGATAAAAGAAGCAAGACTGGCTTTTGCAAGACTAACAAAGGAAATAAACTGGGGAGATGAAGATGAGTATGTAAAATATGTTTTTCTAATAGCGGTTCCGGCGGGAGAAGCATCAAAACACATAGAAGTGCTTGCCGGTCTTTCACAGAAAATTCTTGATGAAAAGTTCAGGGAAAAACTAGATACAGCAAGTCTTGAGGAAGTTTTGGAAATGATAAACGGTTAATAAATATAATAATTTATAAAAAACAAATTTAGCAGGAGGAAAGAAATATGAGTAAAAAAATAGTAGCAGTTTGTGCTTGTCCTATGGGTCTGGCACACACATTTATGGCAGCGGATTCTTTAAAAAAGGCGGCAGATGAATTGGGTTATGAAATAAAAATAGAAACTCAGGGAGCAGACGGAATTCAGAATGAACTTACAAAAAAGGACATAAGAGAAGCAGATGCAATAATACACGCTATTGCAGTAACGCCGCAGGAAGTCGAAAGATTCGACGGATATGATGTACATGAAGTATCTTTGAAAGAGGCAATTAGAAATGCCAAAGAAATATTAGAAGAATGCTGATTCTTTACTAAAAAAGTTTTTTTGATTAAATTGGCGGATATAGAGATTTTTGACATGATCAGTAAATAAAAACTGAAATTATAATAGTGGAGGGAACTATGGAAAAAAAGAAGAAAAATAATAAAGTGATTAAAGAGCTTTATAAACACGTAATGACGGGAATTTCATATATGATACCCGTATTGATAATGGGGGGACTAATTGGAGCATTTTCTCAGATAATACCTTATGTAATTTATAAAGTAGATCCTGCGGTATCTATTGCAGATGCAGTGGCTTCAGGTCAGTTTACAGGATTTTCTCTTATGTTAATGAGACTTGCAGATATAATGTCTAATTTCGGATTTACATTGTTCAGCTTCGCAATACCAATGTTTGCAGCGTTTACTGCTAACTCAATAGGCGGGAAAACAGCACTGGCCGGTGGATTTATCGGCGGATATATAGCTAACAAGCCTGTATCAGTGCTAAAATTAATTGACGGAAACTGGGAAGGCGTAACACCTGTACCTTCAGGATTTTTAGGAGCTATATTAATAGCTTTTGCAGTAGGATATTGTGTAAAGTTTTTAAATAAGAAAATACAGATGCCTCATAAATGGCTTGCATTTAAGAGTACATTCCTGATACCTTTATTATCTTCTTTTTTCTGTATGGTTCTGATGGTCTTTGTTTTGACTCCTGTGGGAGGATGGCTGAATCTTCAGATAAGAGCAATACTTGAAGCAGCAGGAAATGCCGGGCAGCTTGTTTATTCACTCGTACTTGCAGGAACAACAGCTTTCGACCTTGGAGGACCTGTAAATAAAGCAGCAGGATTCGTAGCTCTGGGATTCACTACAGAAAAAATACTGCCTATTACAGCAAGAACAATAGCAATAGTAACACCGTCAATTGGTCTTGGATTATCAACATTAATTGACAGAAGACTGGTAGGAAGAAAAGTATATGAGGATGAATTTTATGAATTGGGAAAAACATCTATGTTCCTTGCATTTATGGGGATTTCTGAAGGAGCTATACCGTTTGCCCTTGAAAGACCAAGCTTTACTATTCCATTATACGTAGTAGGTTCTATAATAGGAGCTATGTCGGGTGTTATACTGGGTGCGGAACAATGGTTCCCTGAATCGGCAATATGGGCATGGCCTCTTGTAAAGAATCTGGGAGTGTATATACTTGGAATACTAATAGGTGCAGTAATAATAGCAGTAGTAAATGTATACTACAGAAATAATCTTATCAAAAAAGGAAAATTAGTAATAGACGAAGATTAATATTAAGCTTACCCCTCTTTGAATTATGAGAGGGGTAATTAACAACCGGAAAAAGGGGCAGAATGTAAAACTGAATTTTATGGTACAGGTCTGTCTCTTTATTTTTTAAAGAAATACATAATCAAATAAAGGAGAAAATATGTCTAAAAAATATAAATTTCCAATTATTCCGCATACACACTGGGATCGAGAATGGTATTTTACCACTTCAAAATCAATTATATACTCTCTTGTAGATTTTTCGGAAGTAATGGAGGTTCTGGAAGAAAATGAAAATTTTCCGCATTTTCTGCTTGATGCACAGACATCAATAGTAGATGATTATCTGGAATTTCATCCTGAAGACGAGGAGAGAATAAAGAAGCTTATAAAGGAAGACAGGCTTGTGGTGGGACCATGGTATACACAGACAGATCAGTTGGTAATAGGCGGGGAATCAATACTAAGAAATCTTTATTATGGAATTACAAGGGCGGAAGAACTGGGGAAAAGTATGATGGTAGGATATATGCCTGATTCATTCGGACAGACAGCGCAGATGCCCCAGATCTTAAATGGTTTTGATATTTATAAAAATACATTTAAAAGAGGGATAAAAGCAGAGCAGTATCCTAAGAATGAATATTACTGGGAATCTGAGGACGGAAGCAGAGTATTTAACTGTTATCTGGACAGATACGGGAACTTTACATACTTTACAAGTGAGGAAGAGTCACTGAGAGCATTAATTGAAAGACTGAAAAAAGAAACTGACGAAAGATCAAGAATAAGTACTCTTACTTTATATAACGGGGAGGATCAGAGACCTATAAGGAAGAATCTTCCGGAGATTATGGAGAAAATGAAGCTACTTTTTCCGGATTGTGAATTTAGTATTTCTACAGTGGAAAAAGTAATGGAGCAGATGGAAAATGAAGATATAGAATATGATACTGTAAAGGGTGAAATGACATCAGGAGAATACAGCAGAATTCACAAGTCTATTTTTTCAAACAGGGCTGATTTGAAAATAATGAACAATAAGACTGAAAACCTTATTACAAACGTATCAGAGCCTCTAAGCTCGATTGCATACAAGCTGGGCTTGAAATATGAAACAAAAGTATTCGAAAAGGTATGGAAGCTGATGTGTGAAAATGCTGCACACGACAGCAGCGGAATGTGTAATTCCGATAACACAAACTCGGATATATGGTATAGATTTAAGCGATCACAGGAAATAATGGAAAGCCTTAACGAAATAAATATGAGACTTATAGGAATGAAGATTCCCGAAAAGGATATTTTTCAGTTTCAGGTGTATAATTTTTCACCATACACAAGAAACGGGATTGTGGAACTGGAAATATTTACACCGTCTGATAAGTTTACCATTAGAGATGCTTCTGGAAAGGGGCTTGATGTAACTCTGCTTCACTCGGAAGAAATTCCTGAAAGAGTGAGAAATAAAATGCTTTCTGAGGTAGGATTCGACGGGAATGAAAAACCAAGATGGGTTCAGGAAGATGTGAGAATTTTCTCTTCAAAAATATTACTTTATATAACTGATATAGAAGCTATGGGATATAAAACACTGTATGTAAAGAATGAAGAAGAAAGCTTTACATCTGAAAAACTTTCTGATATTGTTGAAAACAGTGGGATAGAAAATGATATTTTGAAGGTGGAAATTTCACAGAATGGTGAAGTAAGTATATTTAACAAGGTAAATCAAAAAGAGATAAAGGGGTCTTTGGTATTTGAAGACAGCGGTGATGACGGAGATACGTATGATTATTCCGAGCCGAGAAAAGACTGGATTTTACATTCGGATAAACACGAAATAAAAAATATCAGAGTGCAAAAAAGTGATATAATCAGTATTCTAAGCTATACTGCAATTTTGGAAGTACCAGCAGATCTTAAAGAAAGAGAACAGCACATAGTATCAAAAAAGATGGATGTAAATGTAAAAATAACTCTGGAAAAGGGTTCTGATCTTTTAAAAGCTGATGTAGAGCTTGAAAATACTGCTATTAAACACAGAGTAAGAGTTTTGTTTAAGACAGGGATAAATTCGGAATTTTCTATTGCAGACCAGCAGTTCGGGACTATAAAGAGACCTACATATCTGAAAGAAGTAGAGAACTGGAAAGAAAACGGCTGGAATGAAAAACCGAGAACTATAGAGCCGATGCAGTCATTTGTAACATTAAAAAATGCTGATTATGGTGTAGCTGTTTTTACAGATTGTGTAAGAGAATATCAGATAACAGGTGAAGGATACAATACTATAGCTCTTACATTATTTAGATCAGTGCCTGAAATGGGAAAAGCCGATCTGAAAGACAGACCGGGAAGAGCATCAGGAATGCCTTGGCCAACACCTGACGCACAGCTTTTGAAAAAACTTAAATTTAATTTTGCTGTAAAGATTTACACAATGGATGAAAGCATAAATAAGATAGCAGTAAAAGCGAAAGAATACCTAACACCGTTTACAAGCTATCAGTCTGCACACTTTAAAAATGTGGATATGTTCTTTCTGCTGAATCAGCCGGGAGCTAAGGATTTTCCCGAAGAATATTCATTATTCAGCTTTGGTCAGAATAATACGGTATTAAGTACTGTAAAGAAATGTGAAAAGGAAGAGGGGCTGATAATCAGATTATTTAATCCTGATTTTGAAAACGGGACTTCGGAAAATATCTGTTATAATGAAAAGATAAAAAATGCGGAAGAAGTTAAGTTTAACGAAAAAACGCTTGTAAAAGAACTAGGGAATAATTCTGATATAAAGCTTGATAATATAGCAAAATGTCATGCTCTAAGTATAAAAATCAAGAATTAAAAAATAAATAACATGTATATTTAATGTAAAATACACCTCAAAAGTTAGATAAAAATGACTATAGAGGTGTTTTTTTATGGAGATAAAATTTATTTTTATCATAATAATTTTTGCTTAGAATTATATTATAATATACTAATGAATAAAAAAGAATAGAATAAGCATTCATAAATCAAAAAGATGTATTATTAATATAACGGGACAGAACATAGTTCCGAAAAAAAGAAAAGTTGTGGTGAAAATGAAAAAACTAATGTTTTTAATGGCTCTGATTTCAGTTATATCGAATGCAGAAATAACTGTTAATAGTTCACAAGATACTAGAAATATAAGTAAACGTACAAATTCTATAGATGATATGACTGTAAATGGAGACGGTGCATATAAAAATGGTGGGGATCCAAAGGATATGGACTATACGAAATTCTTAAACGGGTATAGTGTTGATGGAGATGGGTTTGTTAGTATTGATGACGATGTGCTTATGTTTGAAAATAATCATGTTATAGGTCTTAACGGTGAGTATAACAGCGGTATTATGGTCAAAAATAACGGCTCAGCGGGAAATTCAGGAATTATTAATATTTACGGAAAAGGCGGAATAGGTCTTTTTACGGGAGACGGTACAGGAACTTTGGTAAACAGACAGACTGGTATCATAAATGTTTCAAATTCCGGAATAGGAATGGCTTCCGCAGGATGGCCGTATAATAATTTTACCGGAAGTATACGAAATGAAGGGACTATAACAATAGACGGCGCCGGAACAGGGATAAGAATCAGCGGGGATATAGATACAGACGGCGGTACAGCAGAAAATAACGGTAAAATAGAATTAAACGGCGGCGGGGACAGTATTGGTGTCTATGTCGGAGAGTATAACATATTTACAAATAACGGTGAAATTTCAGGAACAACAACAGGGACAGAAAAAGTTACACTTATTTCAGGTCTTAATCAGGCACAGATTTTTAATTCTGCTGAAGGAGTATTAAGAGGTATGAATAATACCAGCGGAATAGAAGTTACAAATACATATAATTCAAATAAGAGTAAGGTAACAAATGACGGTTATATACTAACTGAAAATGGATATGGTATTTCAGTTGTCGGGGCTGACGTAATAAATAACGGTATAATAAGTTCCGGGACTGTAGGAATTATGTCAACAAAATACCCAGGAGGAGATTCTCCGTCATCTGTAATTTTAAATAATGGAACAATACAAGTACAAGAAAATGGTGTCGGTATATATGGTTTAGTATCGGCAGTAGAAAATAACGGAATTATAGAAATCAACGGGAATAATGCTACAGGTATTTTGATAAGTGGCTATCCTGACGAAACTAATGCGACTCTTGTAAATAATGCTGATATTACTGCAGATCAGTATAAACAGAATGTGACCTTGTTAGAAGCTGTGGGTATCGGACGTTCAGGAGCAGGAAATGCGGATATATATAATAATGCAAATCTTACTGCCGAAGGAGACGGCTCTGTCGCAATTTATGCCAGAGAAGGAGCGAATGTACATAATGTTGGTAATATAACAGTAAATAACGGAACAGGAATTATGCTGCAAAATTCATCTTTAAATGAAGGCGACAATATCGGAACGATTACAGTAAAAGGTTTTGGTACAGGAATTTCAGCAGATTCATCAAATTCAAATGTAGTAAATAACGGAACAATAAATCTGGAAGGTAATGGAACTGGAATATATATAACTTCCGGAAATATTGGTGAAAATAAAAATGGTATAAACTTAAACGGTGCAGATGGAACAGGAGTTCATATATACGGATCAGGTACTACGTTCGTGAATTCCGGTTCTGTATTTTCAGCAGGAGGACCAAATAATACAGGAATAAGATCAGAAGAAGGAAATCTGCAGAATATGGGAGATATAACAATATATAATGGAACCGGAATAGAAAGTACAGGCTCTTATACGATAAATGCCGGAACTATTAATAATAAAGGACCGGAAAGCAAGGGGATTTCTTCTTACAGCTCAAGGATAGATAATGTCGGAAAAATAGCAGGAGATGGAACCGGAATAGATATGAAGAATAACAGTATATTATTAAATGACGGAGTGATAGAAGCATTCGGAACCGGGACAGGTGTAATTTCGTCAGGATCTTTTATTCTTAATTCCAAAAGCGGGATAATAAATTCAGAATATAATTCGGGAATATCTGCTTTTGACAGCTCTGTTGAGAATTACGGGATTATAAAAAGTATGGACGGCAGCGGGATCATTTCTGATTTTTCAAGTGTTATAAATAAAGAACTTATAAATGGTGTAAATGGAACCGGAATAGAATCTTCAAATTCTTACGTCCTTAATGAAGGCACTGTAATATCCGGTAATAAAGGAATATATGCTGATAATAACACAGGAACAATAAATACCGGAGTGATAAATTCGGCAGCCGGTGTCGAAATAACAGCAGGAAGTAATGAATACAGCGGGCATTTTTTGAATACCGGTGAAATAAATGGTTCGGATTATGCCATAAAATTCAATAACGGTGATAATGTGCTGGAATTAAATAACGGAAGTAAGATCAGCGGTAAAATACAGGGCTCAGAAGGAGATAACACAGTAATTGTAAGTGGAAATGTGGAGCTGGATGAATTAACTGATTTTAGCAAACTCGTGGTAATGGGAGATACGGCATTAAATGGAAATATATATTTAAAACCGACAAACAATGAGAACTATTATACAGCAGCATTCAGCAGCCCAAAAGACCTTGCGGATATTTCTAATGAGGCTTCTTTGGGAAACCTTGTATTAACCGGAACAATAAATGTAGGTGTGGACTATGACGGAATAACTGATGAAACTTCAAAAACAGGTAAAATAATAGCAGACAGTATAAATGTACGAAATGGAGATTTAGTATTAAGCAACGGAGGTAAAACAGCTAAAAGTATAACAGAGGAATCGGGACTTACAAATACCGGAGATCAGATAAGGGTAAAAAGTATAGTTATATCAAGCAAGCAGCAGGCAGTAGATCCGGAATTTCAGTTTAGCACTTCAGAAGATATGAAAGCAGGAGAAGACTGGATAAGCGAAACAGTTTCAAGAATAGAAAATGGTGTAACTTTACTGGATGAGTTATATACTAATGTAAAAGTACCTGTTCCGCCAGTGGAACCGGATTTGAATCCGATTGATGAAAATACGGATACAGACAGCAGCGGAGGAGGAAGTCCGGCAGAACCTGCAGAAGATAGGGGAAAGACAATTCCTTCGGATAATGAAAATACATCGGGAGATTCTGAAATTGTCGTAGATCCGATATATCCGGCAGAAAAAAATACAAATTCCGATGATTCAAAAAAACCGGCTGCAACTGTAAAAATTAATTATGTTCCTAGAAACAGAGCAGATTTGGATAATATGAATAAAATAACTTCAATATCAGAAAAAATTCTTGATACAGAAGTGGATTTTATGAAGCCGGGAGAAACAATAACATCGCTTGAATACATAGGAGCTAAAGGAAATACGGATTTTAACCAGAACAGTATGCATAATTATAATTATGATACAGACGCTGACGGGATCAGCGGAAGTATCGTACATAAATTAAATGATAACATATCTGCGGGAATTACCGTTGGTTATATTGATAATGACGTAAGATATTCAAATAATGATACTGAAGAAATTAATTCTGCCAATATCAATATATTTGGAAAATATCAGGTCGGAAATTTTAGTTTTGATGCACACGCAGGCTATGGACATAACGGGCATAAGCAAAAAATAGACTGGCTTGGTGCGGGAGTTCTGGAAGGCAGATATGATTCAAATGTAGTAAAAACCGGAATTTCTTTTGGTTATAACCAAAAGCTGTATAATGACAGTATAATTTTGCGTCCTGATTTTGGGGTAGAGTATACATCGGTTTATGAAGGAACTATAAAAACAGAAAATATGTCTGATATAAGCTCTGTTAAAGGAGACGGATTATCAGGAAAGATAGGCTTGAATCTTATGAATACGACAGGAAAATTAAGATGGAATGCAGGTATAGGATATGAGAGAAACTTTACCGATACTTATCATAAAGAAAGAAATATGGTAAATAATTACAAAATGGCAAAATTGGATTACGATCAAGACAATTGGAGCGCCAATATAGATCTGAATTACGGATTGACTGATAAAATTATTATCAAATCAGGTTATGAATATGAAAATAATGAAAATTATGAGAATCATAATTTTAAAGCAGGAATTTCATATATATTGGATAAATATTAAAAAAACAGGACTCTGTGGCAGCAGGGTTCTGTTTTTATATACTAAATTTGACAATGATCTTAATCATGGTAAAATTAAATTGAGATAAAATAAGAAGGAGGTTTCATGAAAAAAATATTATTTTTATTATTCGCGGTAAGTATAGCCTGTTACCCGCATTCAGGAAGAACAGACAGCAGCGGCGGTCATAACTGTTCTGCAAAATCAAGAGCAAAAGGTCTTTGCACAGGGTATCACTATCATAACAGCGGAATAAGCAGCGGAGGAAAGAAAGTAAAAGTAAAATCGAAGTCGACAACCGAAAATAAAATAAAGGAAATGCAGATGCTTTTGAAAGATTCCGGGTATTATAAAGGAAGTATAGACGGTATAATGGGTTCGGGAACACAAAATGCAGCGAAGCGTTATTTGAATGATAAAAATTATAATAATGACAGACTGAATTATTTATTAAAAGCAAACGGATTAATGTAAAAATAAAAAGAAGAACCGTTTGCATTTTTATGAACTCCGGTTCTTCATTATATTTAAATAAACTTTATCTGAATAATGATAAATACTCACTATAGCCTTCTTTTTCAAGGTCTTTCAAAGGAATAAACCTTAGTGAAGCTGAATTCAAACAGTATCTTAGTCCGGTAGGTGCGGGACCGTCAGGAAAAACATGGCCGAGATGTGTCTCGGAATTTTTGCTTCTGACTTCTGTACGCGGAAGCCTTAGTTTATAATCATCTGAAAATAAAAGAAGCTTTTCGTCCAGCGGCTTGCTGAAGCTTGGCCAGCCTGTTCCCGAATCGAATTTATCTGCCGAGGAAAATAAAGGTTCTCCTGAAACAATATCCACGTATAATCCGGGTTCTTTATTATCCCAATATTCATTATCAAACGGAGGTTCTGTTCCGCCTTCCTGAGTAACGCTGTACTGAAGCTGAGTAAGCTTTGCTTTTAGTTCTTTTTTATCCATAATATCACTTCCAGTCTGGAAAATTAGATTTTTTCAAATTCTCTGCGATTAATATTATACTTATTTTTCCCTATTCTCTGTAATACTCCTCTGCTGCATAAATTAGAAATTTCACGAGACAGGGAAGGACGTGTAACTCCGAATCTTCTTGAGATTTCCGAAATACTCGGTCTAAAGTGAATAATATTATCCTTGCTGTTTTGTTCAATATAATCTATGATTTTATCCTCTATACTTTTGTTTACAAAATTAAACCAGAGCCTCTTTGAAAGAAACTGGCTTTTATTAGATATTTCATCAAGAAAATTATTAAGAAATTTTTTATTTTCCTGCATACATTCCAAAAGCTTTTCTTTTTCGAGGGAAAGGATTTCACAGTCTGTTCTTGCTACCACATCTACGGGAGTGGTGTTGGAATCTCCGAAGATAAATGCAGAGGCAAAAAGCTCATGTGTCTTAATGATACCGACTTCTATTACATCCCCGTTATATTTCTGCATTTCCGAATAAAGCTCTCCTGACAGATTAATAAGGGCATAATTTATTTTATCACCTCTAAAGTAGATGGTTTCATCCTTTTTATATTTTTTTATTTTGTAATTTAGTTTCAGAATAATCTGCTTTATTTCCTCAGTATTCATATCCTTAAATATAGAAATATTTTTCAGGGTATTTAGAAGTTCCAAAAAGGTCTCCTCCTTACGTTAGTTATATTAATTTATTATATAATAATGTGAGAAGAATGTAAATAAGGATGTGCATCTTGTTTTACAGGAAACATCCCCGGACAGAATTTTTATCATCTAAATCTCTTTAAATCTTCTAAAGTGTGTATGTTATATTATTTACCAAAAAAGTTATTTATAATTTTTCATAAAGTGTAACATAAGTTACGAAATAAAAGAAATATTTATTATACAATAAGCATGTAAATAATGAAACTTTAGGAGGAAAAATGACAGGATGTCCAGGCTCAAAAGCAATGAGCTTAAATGAAAATATCAGTGAAAATAAATCTGGAGATTTGAATTCACAATTAAAGCAGTGGCCTATACAGCTTCATCTGATTTCACCGGCAGCTCCGTATTATGAGGAGAGTGATCTGCTGCTTGCTGCTGACTGTACAGCCTTTGCAATGGGTGATTTTCATACTAATTACCTGAAAGGAAAATCAGTGGCTATAGCCTGTCCAAAACTGGACTCAGATCAGGATGTATATGTAAAAAAAGTAAGACAGCTTATCGACCACGCGAAAGTGAAATCTATTACAGTATTGGTAATGGAAGTACCGTGCTGTATGGGACTGGTGCAGACGGTAAGGGAGGCACTCAGTCAGAGCGAATTAAAGCCGCCGGTAAAAATAAAAATTGTCGGATTAAAAGGTAATGTAAAAGATGAAATTATGTTATAATAACTTAGAGAATTTTTTTAAAGTTTTTATATAGTAAAAGTTAAGAAAAAATTTTTTGGAGGTAAAGAGAATGAGTATGTTTTGTTTTCAATGTCAGGAGACATTTAAGAATCACGGATGTACAGTCAGAGGAGTATGCGGTAAAACTGATGATGTTGCTAATCTGCAGGATGCATTAATATTTGCTTTAAAAGGTATGGCGAATTATTCGTCACAGTTAAGAAAGGTAAAGAAGGTTTCAAGCGAAATTGACGGATTTTTGTTTAAGGCTCTTTTTACTACAATAACAAATGCAAACTTTGATGCGAAAGATATGGTGGAAGATATAAAAAAAGCCATAGAGTACAGAAAAAGCATTAAGGCGGAACTGGAAAAAGAAGGTGTGACACTCGATCCTAAATTTGAGGGAAAACCACTTACAACTTGGGAGTTTACTACAAAAGAGGAAGCAGAAATGCTGGCTCCGAAGGTAGGAGTATTAAGAACGGAAAACGAGGATGTAAGATCACTGAGAGAAATAATTTTATACGGATTAAAAGGGATATCAGCCTATGGCTTCCATGCTTACAATCTTGGAAAAATAAGTGAAGAGCTTTATGCCTTTTATGAAAAAGCACTTCTTGCTACTGAAGATGAAAGTCTTAGCGGGGAAGAGCTTACGAGTCTTGTATTTGAGACAGGGAAGCATGGTGTAGACGTAATGGCTTTACTAGATGAAGCTAATACAAGTACATTTGGAAATCCTGAGATAACAGAAGTAAATATAGGTGTAAGAAAAAATCCTGCGATTTTGATTTCGGGACATGATTTGAAGGACATGAAAGAGCTGCTGGAACAGACAGAGGGAACAGGAGTGGATGTATATACACATTCGGAAATGCTGCCGGCACATTATTATCCTGAGTTCAAAAAGTATAAGCATCTGGCAGGGAACTACGGGAATGCATGGTATCATCAGGTAAAAGAATTCGAAACTTTTAACGGACCAGTAATTTTTACTACAAACTGTCTTGTACCGCCGAGACCTAATTCTACATATAATGACAGAATATTTACACTAAATGCCACTGGTTATCCTGAATGGAAAAAATTGGAAGCAGATGAAAACGGAAAATTTGACTTTACAGAAGTAATAGAACTGGCTAAAAAATGTGATCCTCCAAAAGAAATAGAAACAGGAACAATCGTAGGGGGATTTGCACACGCACAGGTATTTGCACTTGCGGATAAAATAGTAGATGCAGTAAAATCCGGTGCAATAAAGAAATTTATAGTAATGAGCGGATGCGATGCAAGAATGAATGACAGGGAGTATTATACAAAGTTTGCTGAGGCTCTTCCTAAAGATACGGTAATTCTTACATCAGGCTGTGCAAAATACAGATACAACAAGCTGAATCTCGGAGATATCGGAGGAATACCGAGAGTACTTGATGCAGGACAGTGCAATGATTCATACTCATGGGCAGTAGTAGCATTAAAGCTGAAAGAGATATTTAATGCAAATGATATAAATGACCTTCCTATAGAGTTTAATGTTGCATGGTATGAACAAAAAGCAGTAATAGTATTGCTTGCATTATTGTATCTTGGAATAAAAAATATACATGTAGGTCCGACACTGCCTGCATTTATATCACCGAGCGTGGCAAAGCTTCTGAACGAGCAGCTGGGTCTTACAGGAATAACAGATGTAGAAACAGATTTAAGAGAGTTTTTTGCTTGAATATTTATATATAAAAGAATGCTGTATTAAAACAATTTACGTTTTGATACAGCTTCTTTAGTATTTAAAGAAATTTTTATCAGAATAAAAAAGGGACATGAACTGTCCATGGGTGAATATTATTTATTTTGTGAGACTGCATCCAATATTTCTCCTTTTATATCAGATGGATTTCCTTCTTTAGTTCCTCCGTGGTAGCAGAGAATTCTTCCGATAGAATATTGTGCCAGTTTTCTCACTGATTCTCCTGCTTTTTCAGGATTTTCCGAAAATTGCGGGAATGGAATTTCAAGTTTGCTATTTTCTATTACCAGTGCATCTCCCGCGATCAAAGTCTGTTCTTTTGGAAAATAAAAAGAAACATGTCCTTTGGTATGTCCCGGAGTAGAGATAACCTTTGCATTGCCGTCCAAAAGCAGCATATCATCATACAGCAGAAAATCTACTTTATCAGCTTCAACAGATTTTAAATACTTTTGAAATATAATTCCCTCGTTTTGCTTTTCTTCTGAAAGACGGGCCTGTAATTCTACAGCCTGCTTCAATCTCAGAGGAGTTTCCCGGCCTTCTATAAAGGGAACCTCACCTGCTCCTGCATAGACTTTTATATCGGGATATTTTTCTCTTATGGCATGGAGAGAGCCTATATGGTCATGATCATGGTGGGTAATCCAGATGCATGTGAGATCAGAAAATGACTCTCCGTTTTCGCGGAAAGCTTTTTCTAAATTTGAAAGCATATTCTGATATCCTGCATCTACCAAAATGAGCTCATTTTTATATCTGATCAAAGTAGGATAAATAAAATTTTTTTCTCCGGAAAATGTAAAATCAAGTTTAATTTCCTTTATAACAGGCATATTTTTCACCTCATTTAATTTTTGTATAATAAATTATAAGACATTTAAGAAAAAAAATCAATTTTATACAAAAATAATTCCTGTATTGCTTAAGCAGCGGCTAATGCAATCCTGTTTGAAAGAACGGAAAAAATATTTGGACTGCGGCAGTCTTTATTTAATTTTATTTTTATGGTATAATTTTATGTATATTTGGTAAGCTTTAAGGAGGTTGCATGAAGAAGGGAATCTTAATAATATTATTGGTTTTAATGGTCTTGTCTTGTGGAACTTCAAAGAAAGTAACACTTCCGGATAAAGATATAAAAATAGAAAATGAGACTGTATTTTTTAAAAATGAAAAATATACAGGAAAGATAAATCTAAAGGATAAAAATAGTGTATCCGGATTTATAACATTTAAGGACGGTCATCTTGACGGTCCCACTGAACTGAAAAATGACAAAAAACAAATGTATACAAAATTTAATATAGTTAATAACCAATTTGAAGGTGAAACAGTAGTAAAAAATGCAGATCAGGGAATAAACATGACTGTAAATTATAATAACGGAAAAATAGTAAAGCTTTTGGGAGATTATTCAAAAACAGTAAAGTATGACATTACATTTGTAGACGGACTGGCTAACGGCTGGTTTGAATCTGAAGGTGAAAAATTTGTTTTCTCTGACGGGGTACTTACTCTTGAAGAGGATGGTATTACTACAGAAGTGAAATATTATGTAAATCAGGAAACCGGGGATATGGGAATGGAATTCTTTATTAACGGGAAATCTGCAGGAAGAGACGAGAAACCAAACAAAGTTTTTGGAATGGAATATTTTAGAATAATAGCAATATCCAGTATTCTGGAAGAAAACAGTAAAGGAAAGGACAAATAAAGCATAGGAGATAGGAATGAAAAGATTTTTTTTATTTATTTTACCGGTTTTACTGGTAATTACAGCATGTAAAGCACCGGAAGAAATAGTCCTGCCGGATAAAAATTTAAATGTGGCTGACAGAACAATAGTATACAAAAAAGAACTATACACTGGCAAACTGGTTCTTCCGAAAAGTCCCAGAGGCAATGAAGGATATATGTATGTAAAAGACGGTCACCTGGAAGGAAATGCAGAGATAAAAAATGAAAAAGACGGATTCCTGTTAAAATATAACATAAACGCTGGTAAATTTCAGGGAGAGCTTTTATACAAAAGCGGTGACGGACAGCTTACTCTTAATGTTGACAAAGGGGTAATACTTTCTATGCAGATGAGTAATGACAAAGAAAAGACAGAGTATAACTTTACATTTACAGACGGACTTGCAAACGGGGTATTTCGTCATGAGAATAAAAAAAACACAGCTGAAATTGTATTTACAGACGGCATGGCGAAAATAGAAAATGACGGCAACATAGATGTGGAAGCAAAATTTTCAATAAATCAGAATACCTGGATGATAACAATGGAAAGCTTTGTTGACGGAAAATCTTATTCCAAAACAGAAAAATTTTTGGGAATAAATTTGGAAACAATAGAAGACATAGTATTTAGCTCCATAGAGGATTATAAAACTCAAAAGTAGAGGAGGACAAATGAAAAGATTACTATTAATGATGATATGTACATTGGGAATTCTGTCTTGCGGGGTGCCGAAGGAAGTAACAGTGCCGGATAAGCATCTTAATTATAAAGACAGTATAGTTCTGTATAATGAAAAGCCTTACACAGGAAAAGTAAAACTAAAGAAAATTGCTGAGAAGGAACAGTTTGAAGAAGGATACATAAGTGTGAAGGACGGGAAGCTGGAGGGAATTACGGATTTTAAAAATGATGCTGCAAAAACACATTTCAAATTTGATGTAAAAAGCGGAAAATTTAACGGGGAATATATATTGAAGCATCCGTTAATAGGGGATTTTGTTATGAACTTTGAAAACGGAGAACTAAAAGAACTGAAAGGAAAATTTCCCAATGATATAAATCAGGATCTGATATTTGATAAAGACGGCAATGTGAACGGTCTTATAGAACAAGGCGGCGAGCAGCTTGATTTTCAAGGCGGAGTGGCTGTAAAGGATACCCTGAAAGTAAAAATGTTTTTGGATACCGAAACAAAGCAAAAGCTTGTTACAGAAGTATATGAGGGAGATAAATTAATGGCAAGGGAAGAAAATATACTTTTGTTTACAGTAAAGGATTTTACGGAGGAATTGTTACCTGTAACAGGGCTGCAATAAAAAGATAGATTAATACCGGGATTGTATTTCCGGTATTTTTTTCTTTTGGATGTTTTATTAATTGATTTTCCGTTTATTTTGTGTTATTATCTTTTTTTAAAATATACAACTTGAGAAAGGAAGTTTTATGAAGAGATATTTATTAATGCTGGCTCTTACTTTAGGTCTTGTAATATCATGCATGCCCAAAGAAGTAGCTCTTCCCAATAAAAATCTGAAATATGAAAAGGGAGAGATTACTCATAAGGGGAAGGTATATAAAGGAGTGGTTACTTATAAAGGGCAGCCGTATACAGGGAAAATAGCAACAAGTACGAAAGAAAAACTTACCTCCGGTTGGAGCGGATTTATTAATCTGAAAGACGGGCATTTGGACGGGATGACAGAAGTTAAGAATGCATCAGGAGAGTATACAAAATTTAATGTCATAAATTCTAAATTTGACGGGGAATACGCAGCTAAAATGAATAAAACAGGGAATGTAACGATATTTTTTAAAGACGGACGCCCTGAATCCACGAAAATAGAGATGAAAACACTTACGACAGCAATAAAGCAGGATTTTACAATAGATGCAGACGGGAAAATAAACGGAGAAATGACAGCTTACGGTAGTACAATTATATTTAAAGACGGAACTGCCGAGGTAAACGGAATGACAATGAAGCTGTATTTAAATGATAAAAATAAAATTATAACAGAAATTTATCAGGGGGATAAACTGATTCAGAAGGATGAGCCGAAAACTTCGCTTGTACCTGAATTACTTGAAAAACTTATATTTCCGACAATGATAAACGGAGAAAAAATGGATATGAGCCTTGTAATTTAATTTATTAATAAAATATTTGAAAAAATTTATATGAAAAGCCTGACCTGTTTGAAAAAAGCAAGTCAGGTTTTTTAGCTTTATATCTTTATTTGTCAGTAAATTATATGCCGAAAGTTTTCATGAATGTAATTTTCTTCTGCTATATGGTATAATAAAATAAAAAATAAAGGGGAAAGAAAAATGATAAAATTATTTGTATCAGATTTGGACGGAACACTAATTCATGAGCCGAAAACCGGCATTGAACCTAATGAAAGAAATGTAAATGCAATACGACTCCTACATGAGAACGATATTGAATTTGCAGTAGCAACAGGAAGATTTGACTATCATATTCTGGAAATAGAAGGGTATATAGAATCACGAAACTACAGAATAGGTTTGAACGGGGGGACAATATACACAAAAGACAATACTCTTATATGGGAAAAGGCTTTTACGTATGAGGAAGCCGAGAAACTAAAAAGCGATATTGAAAAAAATTATATGAAAGAACTGAATTATCTGGTCTTACAGACTGTGGAGGCAAAAAGATATATTAAATATCCGAGTTTTTGGAAAAAAGCAGTGAATTTTTACGGATATCAGCGCCGATTCAATGCAATCAGCTATTCCGGAGACCTGGTAAAAGAGCTTGCCGGAAGAAATGAAAAAATAATGAAAGTTCTTATAGCTACTGATTCTGAAAATAAATATATCCTTCAGGAAAAACTAAGAGAAAGACATTCCGAGGCCGAGATTACTATTTCAGGTCCTGTAAGTATTGAAATAGTACCAAAAGGCAATACAAAAGGAAATGCCATGAGAGTGGTAATGGAGAAAAAAAAACTGAAAGAAAACGAAGTAGCCTTTATAGGAGATTCTTATAATGATATTTCCGGCTTTGAAGTATGCAAATACAGCTTTGCCATGTCTCACGCAGACGATTTTATAAAAAGCAGGGCGGCATTTGTAGTAGACACTGTGGCAGATGCAGTGGATACAGTAATAAAAATAAACAGAGAAAACGGACTTTAAAATAAAACTACGGGAGATTTTTAATGATAAAAATATTTATCTCTGATCTGGATGGAACATTAATATATAAGGCAAGAAATCATGTGCGGCCGAATCAGGCAAATGAAAAAGCCCTGAATGAACTGAAAAATAATAATATCAAACTTGCAGTAGCAACAGGACGTCTGGAAAAATCCATATACGAAGTAGAACGAAATCTAAAAATTCCTTTATATAAAATAAGTGTAAATGGTGCTGTTGTATCAGATATAAATAATAAATTAATACATGAGAGCTTTTTGAAAAAGAGTGCAGCACGGGAAATAATAAAAAAACTGGAAAAGAAATATATAAAGGATATTTATTTTTATGTACTGGTAACTGACAGGTCCAATAATTATTTCAGACCTGCGGCCTTTGTGAGCAGATTTGTGAATTTCCTGTATAAAAAAAGGTTTAATACAAAATATCTGACCAGGGGACATTTGAGACTTTTATTATCAGATAGTGAAAAAGTACTGAAAATAAATATCGGAACAGGGAAAGAGAAAAAATACAGCCTGCTGGAAGAGATGCAGAAGGAATTTTTTGAAAGCGAGATTTTTATAACAGGCAGCAGAAGCGTAGAGGTAGGACCTGAAAATAATTCCAAGGGAAGTGCGGTAATAAAGCTTCTTGAATATCTGGATATAAGCCCTGATGAAGCAGCGTACATAGGTGATTCATATAATGACCTGCCCGGCTTTAAAGTATGTAAATACAGCTTTGCCATGGCACATTCAGAGGAAAGTATAAAGGAACAGGCAGCTTTTGTGGTGAAAAGCGTGGCTGAAGCAGCAGATAAAGTAATGGAGATTAACAGAAAAAGTGAATGAAGCCGGAAACAAAGCATAAAAAAATATTGCGGAAGCGGCTATTTTAAGTGAAAAGCAGTAAGCTTTCAAAGATAACCTGAAAAGATATAAGGAATTTTTGATTAAGATAATAGATTAAAATCAGGAGAACTGTGATAAAACTGGATATTTAATCTGCGACGGAGAAGGAAAATTCTGACCGGCAGTATTTAAGAAATTCTGTTTTATTGCAGCTTTTTTATTTCGGGATGAGGAGAACTTACTTAAAAAAATATTCTGTATTTACAGCTGAAATTAAAAATAATTGTAATTAACAACAAAATGTCCCGAAAAAAGTCATATTTGCCAAAAGACTAGATATTTTAACGTTATTATGTTAAAATAAAAGATATTTTTTAGAAATTTGGAGGAATTTACTTTGGATATTTTGAAAGCTGCTGCAAATGAAATGGGCCTGAAAGTAGTACAGGTAGAAAGCACAATGAATCTTTATGACGAAGGAGCTACTGTACCTTTTATTGCACGTTACAGAAAAGAAGTTACCGGGAATCTTGATGAGGAGAAAATCAGAGAACTCATAGAAAAAGTATCATACTACAGAAACCTTGAGAAAAGAAAAGAAGAAGTACTGAGATTAATCGAGGAACAGGGAAAACTAACCGAGGAACTGAAAACAAGCATAATAAATGCAGTAAAGTTACAGGAAGTAGAAGATCTCTATCTCCCATACAAAAAAAAGAAAAAAACAAAAGCAGACGTAGCTGTAGAAAATGGGCTGGAACCCCTGTCTTTATTTTTGATGGATAAAAATGTAAATATGGAAGTATTGAAAAAAGAGGCAGAAAAATATATAAATGAACAGGTTCCGGGAATTGATGAAGCTATTGAGGGTGCAAAGCTGATTATAGCGCAGAATATTTCCGAAAATGCCAAATACAGAGAATCTATACGTGACAGAATCAGCAAATACGGAGTGCTGACTTCAAAGGTGATAGAGAAAAACAAAGTAAATGATGTAAAAGGTGTCTATCAGGATTACTATAAATATTCCGAACCTTTGACACGGGCAGCTTCACACAGGATTCTTGCCCTAAACAGAGGTGAAAACGAGAAAATATTAAAAGCAGATATAGAAATAGACGAAACTACACATAAATATATAGTAGATAATATTTTAAGAGGATTTCAAAATAAAAATCTTACGGAATTTTTTACAGAGGTTATAGAAGATTCACTCAGCAGACTGGTTTACCCGTCTATAAAAAATGAAGTAAGAAATATATATACAGAAAAATCAGAAGTAGAAGCAATAGATATATTTAAGGATAATCTGGAAAAATTATTATTACAGCCTCCACTGTATAAGAAAGCTATAATGGGACTGGATCCCGGCTACAGAACAGGGTGTAAGCTTGTAGTCATTAATAAAGACGGCTTTTATGAAAAAGATGATGTAGTGTTTCTTGTGGAGGAGATGCATTCTCCAAGACAGGTAAGCGAAGCTAAAAAGAAAATATTACAGTATATAGAAGATTATGACGTGGACATAATAGCAATAGGAAACGGAACTGCTTCAAGAGAAACGGAAAGCTTTGTTGCCAAAGTGATAAAGGAATCTAAAAAGAAGGTATTTTATCTTATTGTAAATGAAGCGGGAGCTTCTGTATATTCTGCTTCAAAGCTTGCGAAAGAGGAATTTCCCGATTTAGATGTAACGGCAAGAGGAGCTGTTTCGATAGCAAGAAGAATTCAGGATCCTATGGCGGAGCTGGTAAAAATAGATCCGAAATCAATAGGCGTAGGAATGTACCAGCATGATGTAAACCAGAAGACACTGAATGAATCGCTGGAGCAGACAATAGAACATGTAGTTAACAATGTAGGAGTAAATATAAATACAGCTTCATGGGCACTGTTAAGCTATGTTTCGGGAATCAAAAAAAATGTGGCTAAAAATCTGGTAGATTACAGACATGAAAACGGGGACTTCAAAAAAAGAGCTGAATTAAAGAAAGTAAAAGGTCTCGGCGCCAAAGCCTTTGAACAGATGGCAGGATTTATAGTGATTCCTGACAGTGCGAATCCTTTGGACAATACAATAATTCACCCTGAGTCATATAAAATAGCTGAAAAAATACTCGGTGAAGCAGGATGCAGCCTGAAAGACCTGAAGGCAGATATAAAAGGAACACAGGAAAAACTGGAAAAATTAAATATCGAAAAAATAATAAAGGAAAATGAATTTGGTGAGGAAACAGCAAAAGATATATACAATGCTCTTCTAAAAGGCAGAAGAGACCCGCGTGAAGAGTTTGAAAAGCCGTTATTAAGATCTGATATACTGAATATGAATGATCTTGCCGACGGGATGATTCTTGAAGGAACTGTCAGAAATGTGGCGAAATTCGGTGTATTTGTAGATATAGGACTAAAAAACGATGCTTTGATACATGTATCGGAATTATCGAATAAATTTATTTCAGATCCTACAAAAGTACTTTCTGTGGGTGAAATAATAAAGGTAAAAATTCTTTCCATAGATAAAAACAGAGGAAGAGTAGCATTAACAAGAAAAGGATTATAGTCAGTATTTAATTAAAGATAGGAGTATTTAAGTTGATAGATTTTATATTAGGATTACTCCCGATAATATTATTTTTTTCATTGATAGTAATATTTAAGAAAAGTACACTTATATCTTCATTTATGAGCCTTTTGGCAGCAATAATACTGAATTTTATAAATCCGGGCTGGCAGATGTCTCCCGCGGGAACTGTTTTGTCAGTAATAGAAGGATTTTTAGTGGCATTGTGGCCTATAGGCTGCATAGTCATAGCAGCATTGTTCTGTTACAGTCTGTCACTTGAGACAGGACAGATAAATATAATAAAGAAAACTCTTGAGGGAATATCAGGAGATAGAAGAATGCAGGTTCTGCTTATTGCATGGGGCTTTGGAAGCTTTATGGAAGGTGTGGCGGGATACGGGACATCAGTAGCAATCCCTGCGGGGATACTTCTGGTTTTAGGCTTTGGTCCTCTTTATTCGGCACTTATATGCCTTATATCCATAGGCGGATCCAATTCATTCGGCTCTGTAGGAATTCCGGTTATTATGCTTGCTAATCAGGTAAAGCTGGATTACAGGATAATGGGTGTAAATGTGGCAGTACAGCTCCTTCCCTTTATAGTAATAATACCTGTAATACTTGTAATACTTGCAGGAAGAAGGGATTCCAAAAGAATAAGAGATGCCTTTGATAAAAAAATAATCTGTGTCCTTATTGCATGTACTGCTGCTTATATACCGGCAATACTTACAGCTGTATTTATCGGACCGGAAATGCCTGCTATAATAGGCGGGGTTCTGATTATGGCTGCTGTAATAATTATGTCGAAGCTCTTATATAAAAATGAGGAAAATAAAGAAAAAATAAGATTCAAAACTGCTTTGAAAGCCTTTTTGCCTTATATTTTTATGGTAATATTCATACTTATGGTAAATCCGGCAAACAAAGTACTTTATGAATTTTTGGATAAATATACAACAATCAGTGTAAATTTTTCAGCAGGAGATAATTATAAAGTAGGAAACGGGGAAATTACATATTTTAGGATATTTCTCTCTCCGGTGATTCCTATACTTCTTGCCACTCTTGCAGGAGGACTTCTTCAGGGAACAAGGGTAAAGATTATAGGCAGAACATTTGTCTGGGTAATAAAAAATAATATAAAAACCCTTCTTACCATAATGGGAATAGTTTCTCTGGCTTCCTTTATGAAGCACAGCGGCATTATAATAAGCGTAGCAGACGGATTTACGATGATTACAGGAAGATTCTATCCTTTGATAGCACCGTTTATAGGGGCGATAGGTACATTTATGACAGGAAGCAATACCTCGGCAAATCTGCTTTTCGGTTCTTTGCAGAGCGTAGCGGCTGATAATTTAGGCATAAATAAGTACTGGCTGGTGGCCTCTAATACAGTAGGAGCAACACTCGGGACAATGATATCACTTCAGAGTCTTTCTATTGTTGCGGCAACAGTGGGATTAAAAGGAAAAGAAAATATAGTTTTGAAAAAAGCAGTAAAATACTCGCTGTCCTTACTTGCAGTATTGGCAGTATATGTATATATTATAAGTTTAATTATAAAAAGCTAAAAATAAATGTTTGGAGGAAAAAAATGGAAGAAAAGAAAGATTACGCAGCTACCCTGAATCTTTTGAAAACAAGTTTCAAAATGAAGGCCAGCCTGCCTAATAAAGAGCCTTTACTTTTAAGAGACTGGCAAAAAAAGAAAATCTATGAAAAAACACTGGGAAGATTCGACAAGAAGTTTATATTACACGACGGGCCTCCTTATGCAAACGGGGATTTACACGTAGGGCATGCTGAAAATAAAATCTTAAAAGATATCATAATGAGATATAAAAGACTCAGAGGCTATGATGCGCCGTATGTACCGGGATGGGATACACATGGTCTTCCTATTGAGCTGAAAGTAACCGAGGCTCTTGGAGATAAAGTAAAAACTATGTCTCCGATAGAGATCAGAAAAGAATGCCGTAAATACGCTTTGAAATGGGTGGAAAAACAGAAAGCGGAATTTATAAGGCTGGGTATTATGGGGGAATGGGAAAAACCTTACATTACTCTGATACCTGAATATGAAGCCGAGGAGCTGAGAGTATTTAAGGAAATATACAATAACGGATATATTTACAAAGGACTGAAACCTGTTTACTGGTCGCCTTCCACTGAAACAGCACTGGCTGAAGCGGAAATAGAATATCAGGATGTGGTATCGCCTTCTATTTATGTAAAAATGGACGGGGAACAGGATCTTAAAGATAAACTGGGTCTTGATGAAGCAGCAATTGTAATATGGACAACAACTCCATGGACTCTTCCTGCCAATCTGGGAATAAGTCTGCATGCTGAATTTGATTACGGGGTATATAAGACTGAAAAAGGAAATCTTTTACTGGCAAAAGAACTGGCAGAGACAGCTTTCAAAGAAATGGAAATAGAAAATTACGAGCTTATAAAGGAAGTAAAAGGTGCCGAGCTTGATAATACACATTATAAGCATCCTTTCATAGACAGAACGGGACTTGTGATGCTTGGTGACCATGTAACCCTTGAAGCAGGAACAGGAGCAGTTCATACTGCACCGGGACACGGGGTTGATGACTATCTTGTGGGTCAGAAATATAATATCGGAATACTTTCTCCTATTGATGACAAAGGTCATTTTACGAAAGCGGGAGGAAAATATGAAGGAATGTTCTATAAAAAAGCAAATAAATTCATTTCTGAAGATATCAAGGCTTCAGGGCATTTATTAATGGAAAAAGAGCTGAAACACTCATATCCTCATGACTGGAGAAGTAAAAAGCCGGTTATCTACAGAGCTACAGAGCAGTGGTTCATAAGAGTAGAAGAGGGAGATCTGAGAGAAAAAGCACTGACTGTACTAAAAGATGTAAACTTTATTCCTGCAATAGGAAGAAACAGAATTACTTCAATGATAGAAGGAAGACCGGACTGGACAATCTCAAGACAGAGAATTTGGGGAGTACCTATTCCGATTTTCTATAATGATGATAAAGACGGAGAAATAATTTTTCAAAATGATATCATGGACAGAATAGTGGAATTAGTGGAAAAAGACGGGACAGATGTATGGTTCAAGATGTCAGCAGAAGAGCTTATAGGTGATGAGCTTCTTGAAAAACATAATCTGAAAGGTGTAAAGCTGAGAAAAGAAAGAAGTATCATGGACGTTTGGATTGATTCAGGAACTTCACACAGAGCAGTTTTATCTACAAGAAAAAATCTTCAGAGACCGGCAGATCTCTACCTTGAAGGAAGCGACCAGCACAGAGGATGGTTCCAGTCATCGCTTCTGACATCTGTGGCAAGTACAGGGGATGCACCTTATAAGAGTATACTTACACACGGTTTTGCCAATGACGCACAGGGAAGAAAAATGTCAAAATCCCTTGGAAACCAAATGTTCCCAAGTGAAATCATAAATCAGTACGGTGCGGATATACTGAGATTATGGGTAGCATCTGTGGATTACAGGGAAGATGTAAGAATTTCGGATAATATACTGAAACAGGTTTCCGATTCATACAGAAGAATAAGAAATACTGCAAGATTCATTCTGGGTAATATAAGTGATTTTGATTATAAAAATGATAAGATAAGCTTTGAAGATATGTATGAGGTGGATAAGTGGGCCTTGAACAAGCTTGAGAGATTAAAAAATAAAGTAGAAGAATATTATGAAAAATATGAATTCTATAATTTGTTTAATGAAATCCAGTATTTCTGCGGAATAGAAATGTCAGCATTCTATCTTGACATAATAAAGGACAGACTGTATGTGGAAAAAACCGACTCTAAGCTGAGAAGAAGTGCGCAGACTGTAATGGTGGAAATACTAGAATTCCTGGTAAGAGCTATAGCTCCGGTTCTGTCATTTACTGCAGAGGAAATCTGGGAAAAAATGCCTGAAACTTTGAGGGAAGAAGAATCTGTTCATCTGGCACAGTGGGTTGCTGCAAAGCCGGAATATCTCGATAATGCTTTGGATGAAAAATGGAGCAAAATAATGGATTTAAGAAAAGAAGTTTACAGGGAAGTAGAAAAAGTAAGACAGGAAAAAACAGTAGGATTATCTTTGGATGCTAAAGTAGAATTATTTATAGATAATAAAGATTTTGAATTTATAAAAGATATAAATATAAATGATCTGCAGGATTACTTTATAGTATCACAGATACATTTCGGGGAAACTGACGGAATGGCTGATACTGAAATCAGCGGAATAAAAGTAAAGGTAACAAAAGCTGACGGTGAAAAATGTGAAAGATGCTGGAAGTATGATGAACTGGGAACTGATCCTGAATATCCGGATGTTTGTCCGAGATGTGCAAAAGTTCTGCACAGTTAGGAAGTGATTTTTTGCTTTATATAATAATAATAGTAATCTTGACTGCGATAGATCAGATTACAAAAATATACATGAGATCGGCAGCAGGCGGGGTGGAAGCTTTTTCCATCCCTGTTATAGGGGATTTTTTCCATCTTACATATGTAGAAAATCATGGTGGAATCTTTGGTATATTTCAGGGGAAAATAAGTGTGTTTACCATACTTAGCATTGTAGTTATAGCATACCTGATATATTCCGAAAGAAAAAATATAAAAAATTATACTAAATGGACTAAAATAGGAATAGCATTTATAACCTCAGGAGCAATAGGAAATATGACAGACAGGATTATGAGGGGTTATGTAATAGATATGCTGGATTTCAGAGGTATATGGCATTTTGTCTTTAACTTTGCAGATGTATTTATTAATGTAGGAGTAGGAATAATTATTTTGGACTATCTGGTAAAAAAAATGAAAAGCAGGAGGGAATAAATGACTTTTCAAAATATAATACTTACATTACAGAAATTTTGGGGAGATAAAGGCTGTGTAATTGGAAATCCCTATGATGTGGAGACAGGTGCAGGTACATTTAATCCTGACACTTTTCTTATGTCACTGGGACCTGAACCATGGAACATAGCTTATGTGGAACCGTCAAGAAGACCAAAAGACGGACGTTACGGTGAAAATCCAAACAGACTGTATCAGCATCATCAGTTTCAGGTAATAATGAAGCCGTCCCCTGAAAATATTCAGGAGCTGTATCTGGAGAGCCTTTCTGCTCTTGGGATAGATCCTAAAGAGCATGATATAAGATTCGTAGAGGATAACTGGGAAAGCCCTACTCTCGGAGCGTGGGGACTTGGATGGGAAGTATGGCTCGACGGTATGGAAGTAACTCAGTTTACTTATTTTCAGCAGGTAGGCGGAATAGAACTGGATATCACCCCTGTTGAACTGACATACGGACTTGAAAGACTGGCTTTATACCTTCAGAATAAGGATAATGTATATGATCTGGAATGGACCGAAGGTGTAAGATACGGTGAAAGAAGATATCAGTATGAGTATGAGATGTCAAAGTACAGTTTCGAAGTATCAGATTCGGATATGAATTTCAAATTATTTGATATGTATGAAAAAGAGGCTAAAAACTGTCTTGATCATAATCTGGTTCTGCCGGGATATGATTATGTACTGAAATGTTCACATGTATTTAATAATTTAGATGCAAGAGGATCTATAAGTACTACTGAAAGAATGTCGTATATATTAAGGGTAAGAGATCTCGCAAAGATATGTGCGGAGCAGTTTGTGGAAGTAAGAAAAAAACTTGGTTTCCCGCTGCTGAAAAAGTAAAATTTTTCAGGAAAGAGCATAGGAGTTTTGCCAATAATGATTATTAATTTAGAGAAAAGAAAGGAGCAGAGAACTTGGATTTTCTTTTTGAAATAGGTGTAGAAGAATTACCTGCGAGATATGTGGACAGTTCTGAAGCAGAGCTTAAGAAACTTATGACTGAAAGTCTTAAGGAGGAAAGAATAAGCTTTGGTTCGGTAAAGTCTTTCAGCACTCCCAGAAGACTGGCCTTGCTAATAGAAGGAATGGCTGAAAAGCAGGAAGAGCTTCATAAAAAGAGTACAGGGCCTTCAGTGGAAGCTGCTTATAAAGACGGAAAGCTTACAAAAGCCGGAGAGGGTTTTTTGAAAGGGCAGAATGCTGACGAGGCAGATATTAAAATAATAGAAAATGAAAAAGGAAAATATATTTCAGTGGAAAAATTTTATGCAGGCAAAGATACTGCGGAAATTTTGCCTGACTTATTAAATAAAGCATTAAAAGGACTGACATTTGATAAGTCAATGAAATGGTCCGATAAGCAGTTCAGATTCGCAAGACCGATAAAATGGATTTTGGCACTTCTGGATAACAAGGTGCTTGATTTTACTTTTGAGGGTATAAAAGCCTCTGATAAAACAAGAGGTATGAGAAATTTTGCTTCTCAGGATACAGTAATAAACAATATTACTGAATATGAAAGCATCCTTGAAAAAAATTATGTAATAGCAGATCATAATAAAAGAAAAGAAAAAATACTGGAAAGTATCAGAGAGAATTGTGAAAATGACGGGGATCAAGTAATTATTAATGATTATCTTCTGGAGGAAGTGTTGAATCTTGTAGAGTATCCTTATGCAATAAAAGGAGAATTCAATAAAAATTATCTTGAACTTCCGGAAGATATTATTACCATTACAATGGAGACACATCAGAGATATTTCCCGGTAAAGGATAAAGACGGGAAGCTGGCAAATAAATTTGTTCTTATAAGAAATGCTCCTGTTTATTCAGAAGCTGTAAAAAAAGGGAATGAAAAGGTAATAGAGCCAAGACTGGCAGATGCCAAGTTTTTCTACGATGAAGATCTCAAAGTAAAATTGGATCAAAATGTGGAAAAATTAAAAAATGTGGTTTTCCAGAAAGATATGGGAACTATTTATGAAAAAATACAGAGATGTGAAAAAATAGCAGATTATATAATAAGTGAATTAAAACTGGACGATAAAAAAGAAGATATTAAGCGGACTGTGTACCTTGCCAAAGCGGATCTTGTAAGTAATGTAATAGGAGAGAAAGAGTTTACAAAACTGCAGGGATTCATGGGAGAAGTATACGCCAGACATGAAGGTGAGAAAGAATCGGTAGCAAAAGGAATATTTGAACATTATCTTCCGAGATATTTCGGGGATATTCTGCCGAGAACCATAGAAGGTGCAGTAGCGGGGATAGCAGATAAAATAGATACAATTACAGGATGTTTTGCTGTAGGACTGATTCCTACGAGTTCAAAAGATCCTTATGCACTTAGAAGAGCAGCACAGGGAATAGTTTCGGTATGCCTTTTCCAGAATCTGGATATAGATTATGACAGACTGATAGACACTACACTGGAAATATTTAGTGAAAATAAGGAAATTAAAGGTAAAAAAGAGGAAGTTGCCGCACAGATAAAAGAATTTTTTAAACAGAGACTGCTTTATATTTTATCAGAAGAACTGAATAAAGATTTGATAACTTATGTAATAAATCTGGAAACAAAAATAGGAACTCTAAAGGACAGGGTAAAAATACTGGAAGAGCTTTCAAAGACAGACAAATTTGAAATACTTGTAAATCTTCTGAAAAGAGTAAGAAATATACTAAGGGAAAATAAAGCACAGGGTATTCCTGTACAAGAAGAATTGTTTGAAAAAGCAGAGGAAACAAAGCTTTTTGATTATATAAAAAGACTTGAAAAAACAGTGAATGAAGAGAGATTTTACGAAATAGTAAATATACTTCTCGAAAATGCACATATAATCAATGATTTTTTTGATAATGTAATGGTAATTGCAGAAAAAAACGAGATTAAAAATAACAGGCTTGAGTTGCTTCAAAAACTTCAAAAATTAGTAGACAGAACTATATTTATATAATAAAAAAAGTTAAAAAAACTTGCAATTTATCATTTTTTAGATTATAATATCAATGTTAACTAGATATATATTGATAAAAATAAGGAGGTAGAAGCTAATGAAAAAATTAGTAGCTTTATTAGCTGTAGTAGCATCTATATCAGCAACAGCTGCAGAATTACAAATCAAAGGTGGATATGATTTCAAAAGAAGTTACATAAGTGATTATGGAAGCTATGATTTAAAAGGTGGTTGGACAGCAGGTCTAGAATATTTATTTGATAATCAAGGTGAATTTGAATGGGGTCTTGGTGCTGAATATAAATTCGGTCAGTCAAAAGGAAAAATTGAGGATGGTGACAAACACCAAATCATGACTCAAGTACCTATTTACGCAACAGGGAAAGTAAACTTATTCACATCTGATTCTGGAAAAGACAGATTATACTTAATAGGTAGAGTAGGATATTCATTAAATGACGCTGCAGGAGACTACAAAGATGCAGGAATCAAATTTAAAGATGGATTATATTTAGCAGGAGGAGTGGGAACTGAAATAGGACCTTTCGCAATTGAAGCTCTTTATGAAAGAACACAAACTCCTTATGACTATGCAGGAACAAGAGATAACGACTATACTGAAATGATCGGTGCTAGAATCGGTTATAGAATCGGAAATACTGTAAATGACAGATCACCTAAAGTGGTAGTTCAGCAAGTAGTTGTTGAAAAACCAGTAGAAGTAATCAAATATGTTGAAAAACAAGTTCCGGTAAATACAACAGTTATAGATCTTAACTGTAGAGCAGCTCAAAAAATGTGTATAATCAACGGATTTAAAGTTGATGGAAAAGTACCTAACGAAGCTGAACAAAGAGATCTTAGAACTATTGCTAATATCTTAAATGCAGCAGTAGTTGACGGCGGAACTATCAATGTAGTAGGACATACAGATTCTACAGGATCAGCAGCTTATAACCAAAAATTATCAGTAGAAAGAGCTCAAAACGTAGCTAGATTACTTAGAGAATACGGATTGAAAAATACTGTTAAATTTGGAACTATTACAGGTAAAGGGTTAACTCAACCAATGGCAACTAACAACACTGTAGAAGGAAGATACCAAAACAGAAGAGTTGAATTATTCTTCGACAGAGTAGATTTCTCTAAAGCAAATGTTAAATTTATAAACTAATTATATAGTGAAACAGACGGATTTTCCGTCTGTTTTTTAGTAGAAAATTTTTTTGGGATTATTATTGAAGACAATAAAATATTTTAAAGCTGGAATAAATGTGCTTGGTATATTTATAAATAAATTCTATGACAAATCAGACCGATTATACGGCCTGAATTTTTAAAAATAAATATCTTATAAAAGTAATATAAAAAATAATTTGTATTTACATGCTAAAATTTCTGTTTAATATAGATTTTCTCGGGGATGAAAGATAATATTTTGTTTGAAAATATTTTTTGAATTTTCTAAATCAATAAATCCAATGTTTATAGTGCTTTGAAGTGCCATAAAATTTGTTGAAACTATACAAAATTATGGCGTAAGTACTCAAAGTATAGGAGCTTGGAAAAAGACATCAAAAAAAATAGGAACAGAAAAAGGAAAAGATATAGCATATGAAGAATTATTGGAATTAAGAAAAAAGGTAAAAGATCTGGAGCGAGATAATGATATCTTAAAAAAGGGTTTAGCCATATTTGCCCAGTTGCAAGAAAAAGAATAATTCGTTCACTGGATACTGGGAAAATAAATATAAAAAGAAGCTGTGAGCTGTTAGGAATAGCTAAAAGTAGCTATTACATAAATAAAAATAAGAAGGAAAGTAAAAGAAGCAACGCGAGAAGAGAAGATGTAATGAGTATAAGGGAAATATTTGAATCGACCAAAAGGAGATATGGGGTACCAAAAATAAAGAAGAAACTGGAATGTAAAGGAATAATGATAGGCTGAGCAAATTTGAGATATTAGCTTGGAATTTTGTTCAAGTATGAATGTAGAGCTAGTATTATCGACTTTAGAAAAGATACCAAGAAAGTATTTAACGGGAAGTGTAGTACATACAGATAGAGAAAGCCAGTATACGAGTAAAGAAATGTGAGAAAAGTTAAGAGAATATGGAGCATTGGAATCCTATAGCCGTAAAGGCAATCCTTATGATAATGCATGTATAGAATCATTTCATGCAACATTGAAAAAGGAATTAATCTATGACATGGAAGTAAAAACCCATGAATAAATGAGAGGTTTATTATTTGAATACATAGAAAGCTGGTATAACAATGAGAGAATCCAAAAAATATTGGGGGATTTATCCCCAACAGAATATTTAAGTAAATTTTCATAATGAACAACTAAAAGTAAATTATTTTAGTCCAATTTATTGACTTAATACCAGTATTTGATAGATTAGATGAGAAAGAATAGAACCTGAGAAATCGGGTTCTTTTTTTGTTTTTGTTCACATAAAGTTCATATAAAATTTGTATAATTAAATTGAAAAAATGTATAATTTAAAAAAATATTGACATTAAACTAATGGTAGTATATAATTTATCAAAGGAAAAACAAAGGTAATATTTTAAAATAAAGATTAAGTATAGTAAAAGCTGTAAAAAAATTCATTTTTAAAATATTACTTTTTTATTTTATAGGAGGAGAATATGAAGAAAGGAAAAAGGTATAACATTGTAAAAAGAAATGTAGCATTAGGGCTACTGCTGGCGATGTTAAATAGTATGCTGTTTGCAGATATAAAGGTAGATAAGAATATACCGCAGAAAACAAGTGTAGATAGAGCACAAAACGGTGCTAACATCGTAAATATAAATGCCCCCAATGGTAGAGGTATCTCAGTTAATGATTTTAGTGAATTCAGGACAAAAGATCCTACAGTATTTAATAACTTTGGTCAGGGAGTGGGAAGAAGTTATCTTGCAGGAATGATGGCAGCTAACCCAAATCTTAC
>RCMY010000200.1_pt1 | contig 55577 bp, 69 predicted proteins | sample 2041341 | NCBI WGS metagenome assembly RCMY01 (sample SAMN09708234, study PRJNA481090) | Marine sediment metagenome, whole genome shotgun sequencing project.
TGGTTCAATAGTTCTTCGAAGGTCTCGAAGCCTTTAACCCGTTTTATGTATCGGGATAATTGGTCACAACGGCGGGCAGCATCGTAGTCTCCCCCCGCCGCAACCGCTTCTAGTTTACTGAGTAACATTTCCAACCGCTGGAGATAAATAGCGAAGACGGCTGCCCGATTCGGGCGGGTATCCGCAAACGTTTGTATTTGATAGGACAGATAAAGGTCGCGGCAATCCGTCGCCCCCGCCTTCGGTCTGTGTACTTGGTAAGCCTTCATTATACTCCCCTTGCTAGGCGGCGGAGGGTCTTATCAACAGCCCCCTTCGTCGCTTGGTTGAGCGTTCCGCCCGTTCGGATAGAATGCTTGACGCGGGTTAATACCTCCCGCTCAAACTCCGTCAGTTCGCTTATTCGGTCGTCTAATAGCTTTGCTTTGTCCGCTAAGGGGCTTTTGAGGGCATTATGTAATAATACCTCATCACGGAATAACTTCACCGCTAGGGCAGCATATTCGGACGGGGTGAAGTCGTCCCCGTACCGCTCCGCTAGGTATTCCGCGACCGCTCCGCCCGCCGCTTCTATCTTTTGGGCTAGTTTCAAGGCGTTATCCGTTCGCAAGATTTGAACATCTTGTTCCGCGCCTAGTTTCTCCCGCTTTACGGACGACAGACGGACTTTCGCCAATCCGTCTCCGATTCGTACAATCATTTTACTCATACGTGTTGTACCTTCCCTGTAGCCGTTTTGGTCCAAGACCGTTCGACGTTAATGTCCATTTTCTTCACGACTTCTTCGGCTAGGTCTCCGCCCAACGAGGTCGCGACCTGAGCTAGCATTATATAAATGTCCGCGCATTCCGCTAGAAGGTCGGCGGTGTTATCGGGTTCGTGGGTCAACCCCGTTAACAGTTCCGATACTTCGTTGTTCATTCGCGCCGCGATAGAAAGGGTTGGTTGCGTTCCAAAGGTACTAAGCGCCCATTCGGTTATGTCGTATTGGGTCATCATCTTCTCCATTCTGTGTAGTAAGTTTCGGGGAGTTCTTCGCAAGCGCGGGTCGTTCCGTCCGTTTCGATTATGTATAGACAGTTTTGTTCTGTCCAGCTTTTGACGACGGTAGGCGAAGACATCGCCCGTACCGCAACCGTCATTATTAGGGTTAGTACAACTATGCTTATAAAAAGGGCAAGCGATTGTCTCAACATCTTGCAGTCTCCTTAAAAGGGTGAGGGGTCTTTTTCGGCTAACGGGTGTTGCGTATGTTCTAGGATTGGCCAATCAAATGGACCACCCATATGTTTATCCCAATGCTCACGAACCGCGTGAACGTCGGGCAGATAATAGAAATAAACGCGCTTTTTGGTTGTTATCTCAAACCCGTGTTCGTTGATAATCGGTATCTCAGCGGTTTCTTGCTTACTTATTGGCCAACCTTCGGGGAGCGCGGTGACTAGGAACTTGCCCAACGCAGTCGGGGACATACGGAAGTTTCGACCCTGTTTCTGTAAGGACAAGATATAGTCATCATAAAATTTATCTTTCATCACGCGACCTTCCCAAGTCGATTGTCCGCGCAAAAGTATCCCGTCCATTAGCTTCTCATACATCCATTGAAGTTCGGGGGACATACTCATAATCTTTTGGTCGCGGAGCGCGGTTGTCTGCGGAACGTTTCGGACTTCGTACTCACTCAAGTCGTAGCTACGAAGGAAGTGTAACAAATTCTCGTAACCTCCGTTGTTAAGGTCTTCGTTGATACGCTTAAAATAATTGAAATCTTGTTTATGTTGAACGCCCATTTCCATAACGAAGAAGCGACGCTCATCGAGACCCGCAGGCACGACCCAATCTTCATTACTCGCTAAGACTAGGTGGACATAGTTCGGGGCGGCTTCGGCGTCGACACCCTTGCCTTCGATGACTAGGTGTTCTTCAGTGACTAGGGTCTTCAGGACGCCTTCGTGCCGCTTATCCCCCGCGAAGAACGCTTCATCACCGAACAACAGAACCGTATCGCGTAAGTGGGCGTTGAACGACCCAACCAAATGCTTGCTATCGGAGACCTGAAGGAAGTGACGACCGAATAAACGCCCCAAGACTTTCGCGAAGAAGGACTTGCCCGTGCCGCGCTTACCGCGAAGAACAACAGCGACCTCCCCCGTGCTATCGGGTTGTTGTACTAGCCGCGCCATCCAGCCCATAAGGTAGAAGAAGTGCGTTTCATTCCCCGAACAAACGTTGGTTCTTATGTGTTCTAGGAAGGACACGTGCTTGTCTCCCGCGACCGAATCGCAAGCGAAGCCGCGCCATAGGTTGTACGCTCCTTCGACTTCTTGAGCGGGGGCAAATAGAATCGTTTCAAACTGTCGGCGCTTAGGGTGGTCAATCCAAAAAGTCCCAGCGGGCTTCTCCATCGGAAGACCTTGCTCATTAAAGCCGACGACGACCTTGATATGACGATAACGGTTGCGGAAGTCTTCGAACGATTGCTTGCTTATTTTAGTGCGGTGCATAGCGGGGTCGTATATCTCGCTGATGATTCGACATTTACCCCCTATGTCCGCGATAACCGCGTGCTTTTCGTTAAGAACCCGTAACATAGGGTCAATCGCTTCTTCCTTCGCCCGTTCGATTTGTCGGGTGGCGTAGGTCTCCCAGTTTGGTTTTTCGCGGACGGAGGTTGCGATTTCATTACTGCCCGTTATAACCCCAAATATCATTTCGTCAGGAACGTCGGCGCGTACTAGGTCGCAACAGACCTTAAATAACACTTCACTTCGGCTAGGGTATTTGGTCGGGTCGACGGGGTCTTGTCCCGTAGCTATAAGGGCGTATGTGTGCTCACTTATCGCTTTGTTGTTCTCCGTCGCCCAGCTTTGTAGTTCGTCAACCCCGACGTCGGCGACGTTGCCCGTTATAATCAAGCGGGTCGACGCGCTCCCGTCTATCCCCGCGACGTTCGGCGCTTGTACACGGACGGCGGGCGTGAACTTGTCAATGTCGTAGCTTTCGTCACCGAAGTAAACCAACTTGGCTAGGATAGGCACACGACCCTTCTTCAGCTTCTTCTTGTTGGGCACGTTTATCGTCCCGACTAGGCGCATTATTCGGTCGACGTTATGACAATGGTCTGCCCCGAAGTCCTTTTCAAGCTGAATGTTATAGGCTTCTAGTTCTTGCGCTTTCGAGATAGAACCGTTGATGGACAACTTTTCGTTCTTGTTTAGCTTCCAAAATCCTTGATAACCTCCGCCCGAATCGACGATGATGGTCGGCTTCGGTTTTGCCGTCCGAAGTAAGGTCAACGCCCGTTCGCGTTCTTCGTTTATATCTTCGCCCGCGCGGGGGTCGATATCAACGTGTAACCAACCCATTTCCGCTATATCCCCCTTGGTCGCTTTCGAGGTCATCGCGGTTCGGGTCGGGTTCACGTGAAAGTAAATATTCTTATGACCTTGACGGGCTTCTATCCACTCCGCCGCTTGTTGCCAAGTCTCCTTGTTAAATGTTTGCGTTTCTGTCTTACCGTCGGGGATAATCGCGGTAAGTACCCAATTGCCTTCGGGGTCATACTTTCTTAAAAAGCTGACCGCCGCTTTGGTATCTCCTGTGAGCACTTATACCTCCCAAAATACAGCTAACGGAGCGGCGGACACTTCGCCGTTCTCCATACGATTGACCGTCACGCGACTAGTGCCCATTAAAGCGGCGATTTGCTTCTGCGTCAACTTACTGCGGCGGCGGAGTAGATAGCAAACTTCGTGCGTGCTGAGTTCGACTACTTCGACCGACGGAGCGGTGCTGTTGATATCGTTCTCCCACTTATGGTAGGTGTCGGGACTTACGTTGTAGTGGTTCGCCGCGTCGCCCTGACTAAGACCTTCGCGACGACGCGTGACGGCTAGCTTCTCCCCCCTTGTAAGGTCGGTTGCTTTTAGTTGAATAGCCATTGTAACAATTCCTCAGTAGTTGGTAGTTGCGCGGAGTAGGCGTGCGCTAGTTCGTAAAGTTCCCGTTGGGCGACCTTCCCGACGTATTGCGCGGCGGTCAGACCCGTAAATAACAACCAATCGGTCTTCCCGACTTTTAACAACAACCAAGCCTTCCCGCCCGAACTTTCGCGACGTACTAACCATGCTTTTTGTTGAGGGGTGAAATGGTCTATTCTTACGGGGGTATTATCACGAACTGGCCAAGCGTCTAGGTATTTGAGTTCAATCCAACCGTCACTGTAGTTGACGTCGGGCGTTCCGCTCCCGACGACGTTCTCAATGCGAACGGGGTCAAACTTCTTTAGTCGGGGGCGGATAGCTTCCCACATTCCTGCTTCTGACATTCTTCAATCTCCTTTATTTGTAGCCCTAGTTCTTCAGCCCGTTTTCGGCTGCTCTTAATACGTTCTGCCCAATCGGGTCGTTTCTTCGGGTCGAAGGTCGGGCAATAGACAGCGGACGCTCCACTGCGTGCGATAGCTTCGACACAATCTATACACGGGTGGAAGCTAGTATATAGTAAAAAGTTAACAGGACGATAGGGCAAAAGGTTGAGCGCGTTCACTTCCGCGTGTATAATGTTCGCGTATTTGTATTGAACATCTTCGTAGAAGTCACGCGATTCGGGATGCCCAACAGGGAAGCGATTGAACCCGCTGCTTGCTATCGAATTATTGGTTGCGTCTACGATAATTGCGCCGACCTTCGTCGAAGGGTCGCGACTTTGTTGGGCGACTTCCCGCGCCATCATTAGACGTTGTTGATGTACTTCTTCCACTTCTTCCGCTCCTTAGTAAGTCCCCCGACGAATCGGGGGTGATTCGTTATTTCCAACCTTCGTAACCCATCGAATGCCCCCAGCTAATGCCCACTTCAACGTCGACCTTACTTGGTACTTCTAACGGGATACAATCCTTCATCATTTCCGCCGCCCGTTCCGCTTCGGCGGTATCCGTAACGCTCAACGCGATTTCGTCGTGAACCTGAATAATCATATCGAAGTTCTCACGGGCTAGGGCGACCATTGCCGTCTTTGTTTGGTCGGCGGACGCGCCTTGTACCAGCCTATTTAGCGCCTTATGCGTCCAATCAAAGTTCCCGTCCATATCGGTAGGGAAGCGACAACGGCGACCCGATAAGGTGGTGATATAACCCGACTTCTTCGCCCTTTGTTCGCAAGCCTTCGCTAACTTCTTAACAAACGGCACTTTACTGTCGAACGCGTCGAGAAGGTCTTGCCCTTCTTCCCCCGCAGCTTCCCATTGACGACCTCCTTGGGCGACTAGCTGACGACCTTCTTCGGAATCAACGGGGAACGCCCGACCGCGATTGCCGCGAACGACGCGACGGGTCGGGAGACCTAATTGATTACACATTTTAGCCCCACCCATTCCGTAGGATAACCCCAAATAAATCTCCTTTGCGGCTTTACGCTTAATGCCCGCCATATCCGCCATCATTTGGTGGTTATCCGCGTTGGGGTCGTTCCGATACTTATCGCGGGCGTGTATAGCGGAACGCCACGCGCTTTCGCCGATAAGGTTGCGAGATAGCGACGCATAATGAACAGCCATTCGCGGCTCTTGTTGACTGTAGTCGTTCGCCGCCCATAGCTTCCCTTGTTCGGGAAGGTAGATTGCCCGCCACATCGTTGCGTATTCGTCCCGACTAGGTTGTTGCTGAAGGTTCGGTTGTTCGCAAGATAGTCGACCGTAAGCCGCCCCACCAATGCTTCCGTCTTCCTTCTGCTTTCGTAGTTGGTTGAAACTACAATGCAGACGTCCGTTGATTAAGCGGTCGCGGACGGAGGTTGCGAAGGTCGTCCGTAGTTTGTTAACCTTCCGCGCGTATTCCAATTGCCTAGCGACGGGGTGGGCGATATGTCCCAACGCGTCCTTATCCAGCTTAGGTTTGCCCGTCGGGGTCTTTTGTAACTTAATCCCGATATGGTCGAGGGCGGGCATAATCGCTTGCACCTTCCATACGTTATCAATCCCAATATCGTGACCCGTTAGGCGCTTCACTTCGGCTATCGCTTCCCGTTCACGGTCTAACGCCCAACCCTCAACGCGGTCTAGTTGTTCCACGTCAATCCGTACTCCGCGACGGCGGAGCTTGACCAACGTCGGTAACAATTCCGATTCTAGGTTGTAGACGTTCCAAAGGTCTTGTTCTTCAATAACCCGTTCCTGTCGTCTTAGGATACGGAGCGGCAACGCGGCGTCTTCTTCCGCGTAAGCCCCGACGAAGCGGGCGGGCAATAACCACATACCGCTTTTTGGGTTTATTCCGTAGTCAATCGCGGCGGCATTCAATTGTCCTTCCGCCTTACCTTCGAAACCTAAACGCTTTGCGATATTGTCTAGGCTATAACTCATATGAAGTTCGCAAATAAGTGGGTCGGCGACCTGTACATCACGGAAGTATCGAACGTTGGGGAAGTGAATGCCTTCCCCCGCTAGGTAGTCGAGGTCATATTGTAGGTTAGCCCCGACGACGTCCCCTGAGAATATTTGCGCATTATGCCTAAGATAACGAAGGACTTGTTCAACGGGGAGGTTGTCCCCTCCGTCGTGACGTATGGGCAAATAATAACTTTCACCGTCTTCTATCGCGAAGCTAATGCCGACGATATAACTGTTGGGGAATCGACCCGCCCCGATTCCGAACTTGCGCAATAAGGGGTCGCGGGTCTCCGTATCAATCCCGATTCGTTTGACGCCCGCCCAATTCGGTAACGTCGACATGTCGGGCGGTCTCCATGAACTATCGACGGTCGTGAATAAAGGTGGCTGCATCAATCAACTCCTGTATCTTCAAAACAATATCAATAAGGTCGGCGCGGGTCTCCCATTCGACCAGCTCCCGTACCAATTCCGTTTCGACTTCGTTCAACTTGTTAGCCTTCGCGAAGTCGTCGACGGAGATAACCAACGGCACTATCTTACCGCGCGGCTTCTTCCCCTTTACGGCTTGGGCGTGTAGCTTCTCCGTATAGTGTTGAGCCTTTTGTAAGTCCAACAAGGGGGTCTCGTGCTTGAAACGGTTGCGGGCGATATACTTCGTTGCGCAGCCCGTTAGGTAGTCCAATTCGTTCTCGTCAACGAAGTCCCAATGTTGTATCTTACCGCCGCGCTTGTAGTGCGTTCCCCCGATTTGTACGTTGTTTACATCTTCCATGCTACTTCTCCGATTCTGTCCGATAGGCGGACGGGTCTTTGTTGTTTGTAGGCTGCCCAATACTCCGCTAGTTCGTCGGGCATAGACATCTCATCTAGTCGTTTCATACAAGCCGCTGCGCAAGGGGCTAGGGTCTTGTTGCCCGCTTCTAGTAGTTCGCTACACCATTGGAATAACTCCAAAACGTCAAGAACTTTCACCCAAATAAGTTCTTCCCCGTCTAACGCAATCATGTCCGATAGTTCTAGTTGGTTGAACACGTCCCGCTCCGCGTATCCGTAGGCAAGCGCCAGTTCGGGATAGTCCCATTTTGCCGTCGCGGGGAGGTCGCCCAACCAACGTTCGGGTAAGTCGTGAAACTGACAAGCGCGGATAAGGTTCAACGACGGATTCGGGTGAAGTAATAACAAAAGACTTACGACCCCGTAACAATGCTCAGCAACGTTATACTTCGGGATATTCGGGAGCGCGTGGAAGCGTTCGACCTGCCCGCTTTCGCGGGTCGCCTTTACCTGTATAATAGTTCTATTCATACGACACTCCATCGTCTTCCGCCCGTATTCTGCGAATCTCCGCCCGTTCTCGACGTCGTAACCATTCCGTTGTAGCCTTTGCCCAGTCGGTCGCGCGAACACGTGCTATGTGGGCATATGCTTCGTTGAACCGTTGCGGGTTCTTCTTATCCTTGAAGGCGGCATAAGCGTCCGCCATCGGTTGGGCGACGTGTCGGAAGAAGGGTTCAAGGTAGCCGACCGCGTTCGGTTCTTCCATAAACATAGCAAGTTCTAGGTTGAAGCGGTCGAAGTCTTTGACTAGCGGGAAGGGCTTCACTTCTCCGCTGGAGTACGGGTCACGGGTCTTCCAATGAACGTCGGCGGGCACGTAAGTGTCGCGGGATTCGTCGGCTAGGTGCTTAATAGGGTCAAGCGTCGCTAGGTAGGCGTGAAAGTTAGCCGATACTTGACGATAACGACCGACGGGAACGCCGACGCCCGCAGCGACGTATTCCAACAAGTAACTGAAGTGAACCGCGTTCGCCCCGTAAGCGCCCCAAATAACGTCGTTGCTTCGGTTGGTGACCATCATGTCCAACTTACCTTCGTGCGTTACTTGAAAGATTGCTTGTAGGTTACACGGGAGGTCTTTGCCCTGTTTACCTAAATCAACTTCAGCGTCCCACATAGACAACACTTGTCGGCGGTCGTTTCGGTTCTTCTTCAACGCTTCGATTATCGTCGCGACTTGGTCGAACTCGAAGTGATAGCGCCAGCGGTATCCGTACGCGCCGTGAAAAGTTATCCCGTCATCGGAGAAGCTACGCATGCGGGCAACATAGAAGGCTAGGGGTTCAACGGTCTCCTTCCCCGCTAGCATCCAAAGGGATTCATACAGATGGAAGAAGGGGTTTGCGTCACGTTCCGCCCAATATATAACGCGCTCCGTCGGGTTCTCGTAGACTGAGGTGACGGGTTCGCTAAACATCTTCACGCGACCGTTTCGGCTATCGCGTTCGATTCCGTCGTGTTCTAGTCGGCGGAGGGCTTCGGGGAGTATTTGTTGAACATTACGGGCTTTAATTACAATCATCTTCTTAATCCTTTTTTGGGTTCGCAACGCTTCGTGTAATTGTTACTTACGACGCGCTTGCCTTCGGTTGAAAAAATAATACTGCGTGTGTAGGGGTCTTCTTCGATATAGTAGTTGCTGACGTGGGGGTAGGTGACCCCGTCGGCGACCACTTCGCAGTATCGGGGGTTGTTCTTCAGGTCTTCGTCCAACTTATTACCAACGGTACACGAACCGATAGCGACGACGAATAGCGTCCAAAGTAGTTTATTATCACCTGTCATATTACTTCTCCATTTCTATTTTAGGGGTTCAGCGGGCTTTACTTTATACGATAGCCCGCTGAAGGTCTTCTATTCTTCGTTGGTCTTACAACTTATCGCACGGGGTAGGTCGTCGCCCAAATAAGTATTATGATTGCGGTAAGTAGGCAACCCCCCAACCAGTGTTTATTGTTCATTGGACTTCTTCCCGATTCCCAGTTTTTCGTTCAGTTCCGTAACCGCGACGGCGGGAAGATAGACGGCGTTGGTCGTTTGGTCTCCTACCGCCGCTGTTATCTCCGCGTCAATCTCTGGCCACGCGGCTCTTAACTTCTTAACGGTCGTTATTTGGTTAAGAACCCCGAACACTTGGTTGTATAGTCGGTCAACCTCCTTCCGCGCTTCCATTCGTTCCTTCTCGACTTGTCGCCATTTCTTGAAGGTCTCTGAATGGGCGTCTCGACTAACGACCGCGCGGTGACGGTCGTCTTCCGCGAAGGGGCGGGGGGCGCTCATGCGCATCGAAGTGTACCCCCCGCCTTCCGTAAAGTTCAGCGCCAGTCGGGAAGTGGTCTCAAAGAATCGACCCCCTAACTTGTCCATCAACTCCCGTTCTTCTTTAGTGTACAGGGATTCGTAAAGTTTGTCAGCAATCTCCGCTTCGCGAACGTTTAGGGCGTCAAGTATCGCGCGGCATTCAGCCCGCTTCTTCGCAACGACTAGCTCCGCTATATCGTTTTTCAGTTGTTTACTCAGTCTCATTTCTTACCGCTCCCCTTCCCGTTGTATAAGCTGCGCGGCTTACCTTCGCCCAACCGCACCCTTTCGTACTTGTCGAACTCGCAAAGATTATGCTCAACATCGCGCATTTCGAACTTCTCGACGTGGGCGAACGCTTCGGGCATATCTTCGTTTAGTTCCGTCATTAGCTTCAGCATTTCGTCGTTCGTCTGCGTCCGCTTCGGTTGCTGGGTCAAAGGGCGTCCGTATAGGCGATTTAAGCCCCGTATAGCACCTGGACCAGCATTAGCCCATAGGTAAATATCGGACGCATTACGGCAATACCTCGTGTGTCTTAGGTCGGTTACGACCTCATATGCCATAAATGGACCAAATCCGCGATAAGTCGGTTGTTGGAACTTGTCCCAAACTTCTTCTAATGTCGGGTTGTTCTCCAATAGTTCTTCCCAGTCGTCGCGGTCTTCCCATAGGCTTCCGATAACGATTTCAGCAATATAGCGGTTCTTTGACCAACTGTACCATTCTTTGCTCGCATCGCTTTCGGCGCGTATCATATACGCTCCCGTGTACGTCTTCTTATTGTTCGCTGACCATTCTTCTAGCCCCTGTCCCAAGTCCTTCGGGTCGAAGTTCTCCGAACTTGGCCAAGCGTCGGGATACGTGATGAGGTGGGCAAGCGTCGGTGGCCAGTTGATGTAACGGGCGATAGCTAGCATTATCCATAAGTTAGGGTGGTCGGCGAAGGGCTTGCGAATGTTTTCTTCAACCCATACCGTCACCGTGTCGTCTTCGCGGAAGACGTTACAAAAGCGATAGTTGAGCAATATATCGTCTTCTGTCCACGGCGCTTTTTCCCCCGCCGCCCGTTTATTGAAGATTGTTTGACGCTCGTTGATATAGTCGCGGAACGCTTCAATGCGCGGGGTTACTTCCTGAAGGTTCTCCGAATCCGCGCGGCGACGAATAATCAATTCAGCCTTCTTCAAAGCGGTCGGTCGGTCTTCGGCTTCGATAGTGTGTTGCACGCCGTCGTTTGTATATTTATAAGTAGTCATCAACAATCTCCGTTAGTTCTTCAAGGGCTATACTATAGTCAAGGGATTCGACGCGCTCCCCCGCTTCGGTCGCTTTATCCTTCACGCGATTAATCCCGCGCCATTTATCTTCCACCAACTTCTCGTTGATAGGCTTCCCGCCGTTACGGGACTGAATACGGTCTAGGCAAACGTCAAGGGGGGTGTCTAGGAACGCCCATACCATTCCGTTGTTTTCGTGAGACCAATCTGACCACGGTTGGAAGATAGTGCTGACGATAATACCCTCAAACAACACCACGTCCGCTTCGATAGACTTCAGCGCGTCTTTAGCCGCTTGTTGCGTCTTTATTCGGTCGCAGCCCGCCGTCGTTCCCGTCGCTTCGGGGGAGTAGTCGCCCAATATAGCGACGCGGTTCGATAGATGTGTGATGGGTATCGGTTTATGGTTAGGGACTTCGACGTGGGTGACGACGGGGGAGCGGGTCGCCGCGTACTGACGAATCACCGTTGTTTTTCCTGAGCCGTTACAGCCGCGAATGTTAATAAATTTAGGCACTTTTATTCTCCGTTGTTTCTAGGTTGAGGGGTCTTCCCGCCGCCGACGGAAGCGGGAAGGGGGTTGGTTATTCTAACGCCATCAGGTCGATAGCTAGGATTTTGTTTGCTTTCTTGTCGGCGTCCGTTACTCCGTCCGCGTTCTTGAAGTTCGCGGGCATTAGTTTATCCGCTAGCGCAAGTTGCGTCGAACCGCAGGGGACGGTCTCCCGTTCGTCGGCGCAGGTTAGGCAGCCCGAAGGGGGGCAAACTTCCATTGGTTTGAACTTCTCATCTAACGAATCGCGACTATACATAGGGACGCGGTGACCATGGCATTGGTCGGCGGTAAGATACTTGCCGCCCATGCTAATACCTGTTTTATCAACGATGTTGCCCGCTTCGTCGCGTTCGTATTCGTATTCATAGCAAAGCGACATAGTGACGCCCGCTTTCTTACACTCGACCGCGAAGATATCAAGCGCCGCCTTTCGATAGGCTTCGTCAATCGTTCGTACTCCGCCGATATTACACGTGAACAGGTCGCGGAACTTCCCGCCGCGTTCTTCGCCGAATCGCTTCATCATTTGCGTTACGATACCCTGAACCGAAGGATACACGATTTCAACAAACTTGAAGATTAAGTGGTCAGCGCCCGCTTGGGCTAGGACGTGAATCAGCTCAACAATATCTTCGTTCGATACAATACCCGCCATAATCGGGTTGACCTGAATAGACACATAAATACCACGGCGCTTACATTCGCGAACCTGCTCAATCATATCTTCTAACGATTCGGCGCGGGGCGATAATCGACGCCAGTCGTCGGGGTTCGGGGTATTGATACTGAACTGCATATAACTATGCTTGTTCTTCAATAGTTCTTCGTAAGCCCACTCAGGTATCTTCTTGCGGGTCAAAAAGAAGATAGGGAGACCCGCGTCAGTCGCGGCGCGGGCGGCGGCTTGCGTGTTACCATAATGTTCTTCTAGCTCAAGGAACGGGTCGATGAAGCTGGATAAGTAGACCGCCGTGCCCAATTTCATCTTCGATATTTGCTTGCGTATCTTCTCCCCGTATTGCGGGTCAACGGTCGTGATACCTTGTCCGCGATAACCGCGCGTGCCGTTATTGATATAACAGAATCCGCAACCGACCGAACAAAAACCGCCGTATGGTTGAGACAATAAGGCTTCCGTGTAACAGGGACGGGCGCGCACGCCTTTCTTTTCATGCTTCCCTTTATACCAACCGCGAAGGGGAATATTTTGGTCAAGGACGACGTGAGGCATCGGGTCAAGGAAGACTTTCATTTCACGTGTGTTTTCTTCCTTCGCGTTACGGGTCATACCAATGTCGCGATAAGTAAAGCGCCAGCCCGTTTCGGGGTCGATTTCGATTGGGGTCTTGTTCATCGTCGGTTCGTTCTTCATATGGAAGTCGTACGGGTCGATGTATTCAAGGTCGAGGTCTACTGCGTTGCTTCCGCTATCGTTCTGATTCATAATTAGCTCCCAATATTCCAAAATAGAATATTTTCATGTTCATTAATAGGGTGACCAGCTTCTATGCTGTTCTGTAACCATTTCCACGCTTTCGCGTCATAGTAGGGGTTACAAGGGAAGGGTGTATCAACGACCGCCGCCGCTGAGTAATTATACCCTTCATCCACTATGTTTACGTTGGTTAGGTCAAGAATTAATCCCGACTTATCTTGTACGTACTTCAGGAAGGCGTCACGGCTTCGGCTATAACCCATATGAAAGTAAACGGTGTAGTTGTCTAGCAGTCCAACGTCGTCGAGACCCTTCAAGACCCCCGCAGCGACCGTCCCCGAACTTACGGAGATAACAAGCGCGGCTTCCTTCGGGTATAGTTCGGAGGTGGCGACGACTTCGGCGGCGTTCTCTGTTATTGATTCGTCTAACTTTAGGGCGTTAGGCACCAAATAAGCGTCTTTGAAGTTCTCCCGAAGATGTCGGCGGGCGGTATGGTAAAGGATAGCGGAGCGTCCAGCGGGAAGACTTACCAACGTTGCGCCCAGCTTCTTCGACATCACTTGCGGTTCGCGAAGTTCGCCCGCTTTATCGGCTTTGTACTTTGGCCAATAATTGATAACCTTCTTGCCTAGTAGCGCCGCGCAGAAGGCGACCGCCCAACCCGCTTTACTGTGATAGGTGTCTAACACGCCAATAGTCGTTTCGGGTCGTTCCTTTAAGTGAGCCCAAACGCCGCGCATCTTGCTGAATTCGGGCGCTTCGGGAGGGGCGCAAAGGTCTTCCCGTTTCACTAGGATAGGGCGACCCGCTAGTTGGTATGTTTCAACGGGGGTATTATTCATGGCATATAGCTCCTAAATTCGGCTGCGGTTGGGCAAACCATCGCCCATTTATTAAGACCGTTTTTGATATCATCGAGGTCGTTGTTTAACGGGTAATGCCCGTTCATATGAGACTTCCACTTACATAGTATCGTCTCAATCTCTTGTACGTTCACGGGTCGGTCGTAGAACGGCGGCGCTAGGTTCGTCGGGGCGAAGTGGTTCGTTAAGTGTTCGACGACCGAATCAATCACCACTTGTTCTTTGGGCTTCGCGTCCGCTCCGTAGGGACTTTGTTGCGCCCATAACATTAGGGCGGCTTGCTTCGGGTCTTTAAACAAGAAGACTTCCTTGGTCGCGAACTCGACGGGGATATTGAGAACGCGGTCAAGCATATCCGCGACCTTGAAACCTATCCATGGACCAAAACCGACGTGATTCTGCGCCCGTTTCGTGACGTCTTTGTAAGCTAGGGGCAACGTAAGGTCGCTTGCTGGGCTATCCCCAAAGATAATATAATCAACCATGTCTTCGGGGCGTTTATAGCGACTGCTCAGGTCTTCGTAGCTTTTCATTGCGTTCGCAGCGCGGTAGTGACGGCGCTCGTGTCCGCGTTCCCAGCGGTCTCCCGTCGGCGATTCTTCGACGTTCTCCGCCGCGATTCGGAACTTGTCCCAGTAGTCTTCCCCGATAAACTCCGAAAGGTAGGAAGCGACCCCCGCGTGGTAGAATGCCCAATAAGCGACCATCCAACGCTTCGTCTTCTCCTTTACCATATTCATTCTTACTAGGGCAATGTATATCGGGTCGAGGTCGCCAGTGGCGAGCAAGTGCTCACCAAAGGTCTTTACATCGAGCCGTTCATAACTTCGTTTCTTCATTTTCTCCCTTCCTTATTTAGCCGACTTGCGTGGCGTGTGTGGTGGAATCTCTTCACCTTCAGGTACAACGATTTTGTATACAATGTTGTCGCCTATCGTTTCTGACTTAACGCCATAACCTTTGTTTTTCATGTCCCAACTGAAGCCGCTGCGAACCGTTACCGCTTTCCAACCAAGGGCTTCCGTTAGTTCGTCCATAGTCGCTCCGCCCGTAGAAGCTAGCATATCTAGTAGCATTGCTTGCTTAGTACCTGCGCGGCAAGGTAGGATACGATAGCCCGAAGGTTGGATGTCGCAATGTCCTTTCGCTGCTGGTTTTTTATGGTTGTCCATAAGGCGGGCAGCTACTTTACCCCGTTGTACGATATTGCCACGGATAGGTGCGCGGTTTAATACTTCGGTCAAGGCGTCAATAGCGTCTTCCCAAGAAGTAGCTTTCACTGATACTTCTTCCGTTTGTATTTTATCGCTGTATGTGTACTCAACTTCTTCAGCGGCGGGAACTACTTGCTGCGCTTGTAGATAAGCAACTTCAGCTTCAGCGGCTTCGATAGCGGCGATAAGGTCGTTGTTGCGTTTGATACCTGCTTCTTTAGTCGCGAAGCGTTTGACTGGAGCTACTTTGGTCTCAACGTTTAGTTCGACAAGACGGGCTAGAAGTTCGTTGTGTTTAGTAGCTAGGGCTTTGATAGTTAGGTTGTTCATAGTGTTGCTCCATTTCTAAGTTAGGGGTATTTCGTTGTTCATGTAGTTATTATAGGGCTACCCTAGTGAGAAGTAAAGCCCTATTTTAACTTATTTTGCTAATAATTTAAGAACCCAACAACCGTTGTACCTCCCCTTGGGTACTTTTTAGGCGCGGAACGACCTTGTACCCGAAGACGTAAATCAATCTTCATCATCGGTCGCGACTAGAAGCGGGCAATACAACTGACTCACCACGACTTCTTCCCCTTCTTCGTTCCACCCCGTATAAAGCCCAGCAAGGCGGTCGGCGACCTTCGTGTGGGGGTTATCGTAGAAGCGGAGACGTTCAACGTTATCCGCTCCCCTGCAAGACCATTTAGTTGTCGACAATATTCGGCGTTGACGCTCCGCTTCGCTGAAGGGGGTCTTGTCCGTCGGGTCGACCCATTGTTGTAGCTCCGTTCCCGAAGTCCAACGCTGCAGTAACGTGCTGTAATAGGGTATATCAGCGGCGAACGTCGGCGGGGGCAGCATAGTCCCGACTATAAGTAACCATATAAGTTTGCTCATTTTTCTTCCACCTTTCTAGTCGCTAGGAAGTAGTCAAATTCCAGCTTATTGTTGAACCGAACTTCGCAGACCAAGCGAAGGTTATCGGGCATAACCAAACAACTTTCTTCCCGCGATAGTTGTTCAGCCGCCGCTTCCTTAACTTCCCTCAAATTATAGTAAGGGGCGGGAGTTCGGACGGGAAGGGAGACGTGTTGCGAACCGTCGGCAAGCGTTATGTAAAAGTATTTCATGGTTATGTCCTTACGACCGCGTAACTGTTAGCAAGTACGATATCAACGCCCTTGTTTTCTTTCACCATAGCGTCCGCGTACTTGAAGATAATAGCGGACAGGTCACGGTCGTTGGAACGGATAAGAACCCGAACCGCCGTCACCGCGCGTTCTCCCGCCCGATTCATTAGATGGATATTGACGACGTACTTGCGGGGCTTCTTCAGTATCTTCCGCCGCTTCCGTACCCAGTCGCCTTCAAAAATAGTTCGGTCGGGCGTCCCGTCCAAATATAGCTTCATAAAGCCGTCGAAGGAATATTTCATTGCTGTATCACCGTTATACTATGGGCGGCGCGGGTTATCGCGGTGTACAACCATTCTTTACGATTCTGCGACCGCCATTCATCGAACAAAAGGACGCTATCCCATTGAGACCCTTGAGCCTTGTGCACGGTGAGCGCGTAGCCATAATCAAATTCTTCCGCGTTCCCCCGCTCCCAAGGGTCGGGCTTGTTGCCGTAGAAGTAACTGGCATGGGCGACAACTTCTTGTTCGCGTTCGTCGTTCCGTATCGTAAGCACCACGCAGTCTTCTACTTCTTCCGAAGCGTCGACGCATTCCCATATCTGCCCGTTAAGCAAGGCGAACTCCGCGTTGTTACGAAGACAAACCAACTTATCTCCGCCGACGGGGAGCGGGTTGCCGTACTCTCTCAACGAACGGATTCGGCGATTGATAGCGGCGCGGGTCTTATTCTTCCCGACTAGAATTTGGTCAGCGCCCAACGCTAGGTCGCGGAGGTCTGTTTGGAGTATGTCCGCTTTATGAACCACGCGGCTGTCTCCATAGAATCCCGCTTGTAGGGGCTTCCCTTGTCGTACTTGACTGGCTAAATAAATGATAGGGTTATCGGCGGCTTGTCGGTGAATCTCCGTCAACAATACGTCGGGCTTGTCGTCGAAGAAGCATTTGCCCATTATCGGGGGAAGCTGCGCGGGGTCGCCCAAGGCTAGGACTAGGCAACCGAAGCTCATCAGGTCTCTGCCCATATCTTCGCTTATCATTGAGTATTCGTCGACGACTAGAAGCGCGGCGGTAAGCAACGGGGATTCCATATTGAGTTGGTACGAAGGGCGTGACAGGTTTTCTTCTTCCGCCGCGATTAAGTTCTTCAACTCAAGGCGTCGGTCGGCTTTGTCTAGGGGTGTTTGGTTGAATTCGTCCATTAAGGCTTCTAGGCGCTTTTTGGACTTATCTTTGGGCGTGTATATCAGCTTATGTATCGTGCTGACGTTCTCCGCTCCCGCCGAAGCTAGGACGTGTGCCGCTTTGCCCGTATAGGCGGCGAAGTAGACGTCACCCTGTACGCTAGCGACTAAATGCTTTGCTAGGGTCGTCTTGCCCGTTCCTGCGAAGCCTGCGAGTTGAAAATATAACTTCTTAGGATTGTTTAACCAAGCGCCTACTTTATCCAGCGCGGCTACTTGTTGAGGTGACCATTCCATAGGTGTCTCCATTTCTATTTAGGTTGTATAAGGGCGCGTATAACCAACAACGCTAGTATTAAGACAATAAGGGCGTCGCGGTTCAGGTCGAGATAGTACAAGACTATAAAACAACCAATAAACCCCAACGCCCTTATTATGTACATCACGACTACCTATTCAAAGACTAAAATGGAATGTCGTCTTCATCCTTCTTACCTTCTCCGCCGACGGTCTTTTCACTGTCGGGGTTAATCTTAGCGTCACCCGTTTCAACCATCTTACGGATAGCGTCCGCCGCTTGGAACAAGTCATCGGTCGGGGCTAGTCGGGCGTCAGCCGCGTTATCCCCATCAAATTTCACGTCCCAGTTATAGAACGTTCCCTTGCTATTCTTCTCAATAACCGATACCAAGCGATAACGGTGAGCGAACAACGGCGCAGGGATACGACGACCATCGGGAAGGCTGATTTGTACGGTTTTCGCCTTCGTCATCCACGCTTTGTACTTCTTAATCTTAGCGGAGGTGAACCCGATGACGGCTTGATTTGCTGAGCCGTCTTCGTCTACTAGAACGCCGTACACGTAGAAGGTCTCAACCAGTTCGTTACCCGTCGGGGTATTGTATTGCCCATAGCTACTTGACGCGCTTTTCGCGGTCGTTACAATCTCGCTATTCGTCGCGTGAACGCCTACGAAGCCGCCGCCCGAATCGCGGGGCTTGAATTCGACGAAGACGTGTTGGGTCGTCGCGGGGATAAACGCAATGCCCTTCTTCGCTTCGACAACGTCGCCCGTTACGGTATTGATAATCATACCCGCGCGCAGTGATTCGTCTTCTTCTAGCTGTGGGCTCAACGCTTGTAAGATAGTTAGGAACGGGATTGAGTAGTCATCTTGCGATTGGTTCTCAAAACCAGCGCCAGCAAAATCCGCGTAACCTTCGTATGCGGCAACGTCGGTCTTCGCTTCTTTAGCGGCAACAGCTTTTTTGTTTGTATCGGTCATCGTTCTTCTTCCTTCGGTGGTGTTCTGCGCTGATATTAAGCCCCAACGCAATAAAGGCGTTTTGCTGTCTCTCCAGCAGTCCCCGTCTTAACTAGGCGGCAGTGAGGTTACTATAGCGCAGGGCTAGTGTAAAGTAAATAAGTTATTATTGGGTCTTTTTCACCCAGTCAACGACCTTACGCAGAACGCTTTTGCGTCGAGGTTCGCAACCATAAATAGGGGTGTTTTGTATTTCAATATTGCGGTTCTTCGCGGTCTTCGCTTCAGCTAACGCTTCGGCTAGGGTCTCGTGTTCGGTTTGGTCGTTCCCCGCCCAATCGTAACGGACGACATACTTGCCGCGCTCCGCGTTAGCTATCGACGGCAACGGTTGGTTCGTCGGGTATAGGGTCGGGCGGAGTATTATACCGTTCTTGACGTATCCCCTGTCTTGCTTCGAGGTCGCTTGTTGCAGCTTCGTAACCGCCGCCATCAGTTCCTTACGGTCGTAACGGGGGAGGGGAGACAAGCCACGCATCTGACATTCGTTGTCGATATGCTTCAGGGCTTCGTCGTTAAGATAGCCGACGTTGTCCACGTCGCCGTTCGCGTAACTGACTAGGACTTCGGGAAGACCCCAACCCGTCATAACGGATACGGTGATAACAGGGTGCGCGGCGTTCTTCGGTTTGATAGTGATAGGTATGAACATTTGTGTTTCTCCATTTCTTCGTAAGTAGTGAGGGAAGTATAGCCGCCCCCTAGTAAGAAGTAAAGCCCTAGTTATAGCCAAACACCTTTTTCTAGTTGGTCCAGCCATTTCATAAAGGATTCGGTGGCGGGACTATCTTCGCATTGTAACTCAACGGCTATATCTCGCAAGCGGAATAATACGGGGGAGTAACCCGCGAACCGTTCGACCTTCTGCTGTCCTTCTATGTAACTGAACAATAAATATTCTTTGGGGGTCTTATCGGTTACGGATACCGAACAAACCAAGCTATAGCAAACGCGGCTTTCGGTGAAAAAATAGCTTTGGGAATCGGTTCGAATAACGGGCGGAGGGGCAACCATCGTCCCGTAGACATAAATACTAAGTATTAATAAAACAATCAACAGGTTGAAAAGTAGAATGCCCATTATAGTTCCTTTATCCAATTGCGGAAGCGTAAACCAGCTAAGTAAGACATATGACTAACTTCTAGGCAAAGGCGGTCGAGTGTCTTCAACATATCGTTTCGGTCGGGGGCTTCCGTTAGGACGCCCGTGCGATTCGTTAGAAGGGTGACGAAGAACCCGCCGCCCTCCTTCGGGAAGACGCCGCAAGTAACCACGACGCCTTCGTTGCGGAAGGTAAAAACGGTCACTGAGGCAATTCCACCTTAGTAGAACGCTGACGGAAGACGCCCAACAAGTCCAATGGTATTTCTTCCCCTTCGGCTAGCTTCTCCCGAACGAACGCGGACAAGGTCGAGGGGTGAACGTTCGCGTTATCGTCGAAGACGTATTCACCGTCAATCAACGTGCTTTTTAGGCGCTCCGCTTCCGATTCTTCGCCCTTACCGAAGGCGACGGACACCTTGCGCTTGATTAGCGACCCGTGCCCATTAAGTTCTAACCAACGAAGGGCTTCGTGTAGCTTCTTCTTGGGTATCGCGGCGCGTATCTTCTCATCAATACTTATTCGAAGACCCGAACGGGTCTTGAAGTCGGTAACGCCGACCGTGTCCATCAATTCAGGTATCTCTTGTTCACTGATATCTCGCAACAACTTCTTCTCGCTTTCCAATTGCTTTTCGAGGTCTTCGACGCGGGATTGAATAACGGCTTGACGCTCCGCTAGTATTTGAAGCTGCGCTAGGCTCACCGAACCGTCGACGGTCTCCGTGTCCATATAGTCCGCGTAACTAGGGGCGGGGGCTTCTTCCTGACGGCGGCGGTCATAGTCGGCTTCGCGTAGGTCGCTATAATGGTCTGTCATTGTATCTTACTCCGTTTCTATTTGAGATTGAAAAATATCCTTCACAGGTATCGGCAAATATTTCCTATCTTTACCCGACCACTGAAGCACGTTAATATCTCCGTGATTGTAGTCGGCTGCGATAGCCAAGCTGATACCGATAAGGACGGGATTGCCTACCAAAAGCAGATAGTCGTCTTCGGTAAAGTCGCGGAGCTTTTCGTGTAGTTCCGCGATAATTGAATCAGTCCGAAAGGGGGCGGCGGTCGGGCTTAACAAGTCGACCATTTCCCCGTATTCCCCTGCGGGGCTGAAGTCGTATTTAGGCACGAACGCCTTTTGGTGCTTATCCCAGCGGTGCTGGTTCTGTACCACGTATACTTTGTTCATAACCATTCCTTTATATCATCGCCCGTTATTTGGTTTGCGATGTTTAATTTATCTCTGAGCGCGGACACAATATGGTCGTCCACCGTATCTTCCGCGATAATGTCGACGTATAAGACCGAATTGGTCTGACCAATACGGTGCGCGCGGTCTTCCGATTGTAAGCGGTCGACTAGCTTGAAACTATTGCTGTAATAAATGACGGTGCGCGCGGCGGTTAGCGTTAGACCTGTTGCCCCGACGGCGGGATTGCCGACGAAGACCTTCACTTGTTCGTCCGCAGGCACGTCTTCTTTACCGATTACTTGACCGTTATGAAACACCGCCCGTTCGCCTTGAAATTGTTCTTTAGCCAACGCGCGTTCGTTATCGGAGGTCTTCCCGTCGTATCTTACCGCTTTTATCCCTGCGGCGTCTAGGGCAGACATAATTAAGTCGATATCAAGTTGGAAGCGTGCCCATACGATAACCTTGTGGGGGGTTTGTTCGATAACGTCCACCAACGCTTCGATACGCTTATTTGTTCCAGCGATAACGTGGACAGGTTCGTCTTCGTCGTCGGTCGGGAGATAACCCCCCGTTATTTGTTGTAGACGCAATAGGCGTGTTATAGCAAGGTCGGCGACGACGGGTTGAGCGGCGCAATCGCACGCATAAATATAATCACCGTCAACGGTCTCCCCCGTTCCGCCGCATTTGTCGCAGTCGGTCGAAGATACCCACGCAACGAAGTCTTCCTTGATTTCTTTGTATAGACGGGCTTGTTCGGCGCTCAATTCGAAAGTTCGTTTTTGGTATAGCTTCGGCGGGAGGTCAAGCACGTCGTCTTTAGTTAGGCGGGAAGCGATAGGGAGTAGAAGCGCCTGAAGTTTATCTAAGTGCCTATAGTCGACCAACACTTCAAACTCCCGTTTATCTCCCGATTGTAGGCGATGCTTTTGCCATATCCCAAAATAGTGCTTGAATTCGGTGTACGTTCCGAAGCCGTTCACCTTCCAATATTCGGGGTCTAGGAACTTTATGATTGAATAGGTATCGAACGCGCCTTGCGCAATCGGCGTTCCCGTAAGGATACGGCGGAACGGGGCGAACTTCGACGACTTCAGGATTGCCTTCGTACGTTTCGCTTGAGGGTTCTTTATGTAATGGGCTTCGTCGAGAATGTACAAGACCTTTCGACCCGTAAAGAACTTGTTCAAATAGTCCTTCGCCTTCTTCGTCATAACGGCGTCGTAACTTAACGTCAATATGGATAAGCCCTTATGCCCAAGTAACTGGTCTAGGCTTCGTTGAAAGTATTTAGTCGACGCTTCCGACGTTGCGTAGGTCAACGCTAAGGTGTGTTGAGCGACCGCGACAGGTAAGTGCTCAGGAATCTCCTTTTCAACCCAGTTACGGTGAACCCCGTTGGGGGCAACGACGATAACCGCGTCAATCCTACCTTCTATGTATAGGTGAGCGATAGTATCAATCATTAGCTTCGACTTACCCGTGCCCTGTTCCCAGAAGATAGCGCGGGCGGCTAGCTCCTTCGAGTGTTCCCATTCGTCGCGTTGATGCTTGAAGGGTTCGGTCTTAAATTCCATAATCGTTTCTCTCATAGTTTCTAGTTGCCTAATAATACCGCAACGCCCGCCTTCCGTCTACTAAAAAGGGTTGTTGTACTTACCTTACTTAACTTACACCCCCTAAGAAGTAAACTAGTCAAGTAACAAAAAACGCCGTTAAGTAGTTGATTTTATTACTATTATTTTTTTACTACTTAACTTACTTAACTTACTTAACTTATATTTAGTAAGATACAGAAGGGGGTCGATTATCCGTTTTGAGCGATTTGTCGGGAGAACTTTATAACCCTAAGTAAGGTAAGTAAGGTAAGTAGTATCAATAAAATCAAGGACTTACGTTGACCCTATTACTTACCTTACTTACCTTACTATACTTTATTGGAGGGGGTCGGCGTAACTATCCATCGGTTGCTGGGTTCTTAGTTAAGTAGCTGCCGCGATATTGTCGGGCTAGCCATACCCAAGAGATAATCATCAACCCCCGCTCGAAGTTAATCGGGGACGGGTGGGGGAAGTCGTAGAACGCGAACGCCGCCGACAACCAAGCAAGCGTCCCGATAATGACGGGCACAGCCGCGCGGGTCTCCGTCTTAATATTCCCCTTTGTTATCTTTAGGTCTTTGAGCAAGACATAGAAGCCGCAAGCCGCTCCCGCTAGGCAAAGCAACAAGCTAGGGTTTATCATCTTTTTTCTCCACTTCATCGTTCGGGACTAACTTGAATTTGAACGGGTTAACAGCGTTAAGGAACGACACGTTGTTTTTAGGAACGCTCACGACCGCTAGGGTGTTCTGTAGTAGCGGAGCGGATAGAAGCGCCGCAAGGAACGCGTACGCGGGCAAAACGACTTCGGGGGGTTCGACCCCTTTCGTAACGAATAGGCAAAGGGAGACCGCCCCGAACGTCCCCAATAAGGGCTTCGCAAACAGAAGATAACGGAAGTGAATATCAATCGACGGTATCTTGAAGAAGATACTACATAAGCCGCCCATGCCCGCGAAGACCCAAACGGGCAACCAACTTAGGGTGAAGGGGGCGTTGAAAACCGCCGTTTCAATCACGGACTTCTCCTGTGTTACGTCAACTCACTTATTTGGGTCGCTAAATATTGGTACAATTCGTCTATCTCCGCGGAAGATAAGACCCTATTGTATAAAAGAACTGAATACACTTTTATACTCCCGTCGAGGGTCGCTTTGCTAGGAGACCAACCCCCAATTTGTACGGGTTTGTTGTCGAAGGGGTCGCCTGTTATAGCTAGTTCCGCGGATTGGCTCGTGTTCGCGTTCCGTAGGTACGCGCCCGACGTTCCCACACCTATCGTTCCCGCAACTAGGTAAGGGGTTATTGGTGAAACAACCCCCACCATTAACCGCGCCCCCGTCCCGCCGCGGTCTACTTGGGTCAGAACCGTCCCGCTCAAGAACACCAGACCGTCTTGGCTTCCTGAAGACGTCGTTTCATACACCATACTACCAACGATTATCCCGTTGGGCGACGCGTCCGCGCTGGCAGATATGGCCACGTAGGTCTTTGGACCACTGAGTGTTATATCCGTTAGAAGTCCGTTGCTTCGGTCGGTACGCAAAGAACCATCGACGACGGTGGGCGAACCCGCCAACGTCGCTTTGTTTCCCGTTACTTGGTTTTTCCGTCCTTCTTCGAGACCTTTCGAGAAGTTCCAATACCCAACTAGATTATTTTTAAAGGGGAGAAGAAGCCCCAAAGACTTCGTAAATACGGCGTTGTTTGCTCGAATGTTAACACCCATACTATGCTACCTCGTATTGAAATATTGGAGACCAATTATGCATTGGTTTGTTTATACCTTCGGGGTCGAATATCAGCCTATCCCCTTGCGAATCGCGAAGATTACCACGCACCCCCGTCCGTCGGTTGGGTCTACCTAATGGTGCCCAACCGTAACGGAGTTGACTGCCCGCAGGTAGGGGTGCGGCGGTTATTATTTTTAGGGTATCGGGTTGGGATAAGGTTATCGACAAAATAGGTATATCCGCCCCCGCTCCGTCCGCTAACGTAAAGCCGTAGTTGTTCACGGCGGCTATGTGTTCCGTGTCCCAACGTAACGGGGCGGCGGGCACGTGAAATTTCACCTCCAATATACTCCCTTGTTTCTTATGGGATAGGGGGTGAATGGGCTTCCAGTCTTCTCCGTCAACAACTACCCGCTTGTAAGCTAGACCGATATATGCCCCCATCCACTTACTAGACACTCCGTCTACGTGGTACTGGTCGGCATAATCAAATATATACAAGGGGCAAGCCAAATAGACGTTACTATTGGGTGCCATCGCCGCTTCATAAATAGCGATTTCAATATGGGGGGCGGTTCGTCCCGAAGTAACGAACGAACAAAGTTGGGTAGTCACTAGACCCCCCATAGACAACGAAGGGTCTAGTGTCTTCAAATGCGTGTCCAATTCGGCTATAAGGGTTTGCATAGAATCTTGATAGCTTTGTATAGTCGTCGGGTCGGACGGGCGGTTGTCGTTTTCCCCCTGACACCAACCTATTAGGGGCATATCATACGTCCACCCCTTCTCTTGTGCTAGGTTGTACGCTGCCGTCATAGCGGGTTTGAGTTCGGTTTGTAGATAAGTGTCTATGAGTTGTTGTATACTACGACCCCCTTGCCCGCAGGCACTACCCAGTAACATATAGGCTTGTTCTGTATGGTGAACCCCGTTTTCGTCCTCAATGAATTGTTTGACGGCGTCGGTCGCCCCCCCGCAAGGCGTTTCATGCCCCGCATAACCATCGGCGGCGGTGGCTTCTACCAAGGGGATAAAGTCCGCAAAGAAGTCGGGGACTTCGTACGCGGGGTGAACGGGTCGGAGACCTCCCACGAACATCAGGGAATCATAACGTTGTACGGTGGTTTGTAGCGGCAGGGATAAAGCGCCTTGCGACAAGGACTGCCCAAATATTTCTAGGTGGTTCAAGTTAGCGGGGTAGTTTCCCCCCGTCTTGTAGGTTCTAGTCTCGAAGGGTCGACCCCTCACCAATAGTTCTTCTGTGTCCAAAGAAGCTGTATGCATTTGCCCTTCATTCGTTATATAGGCGGCAGCATTTTCGTCCTTATCCGTTACCGCCCAAGCAATCCCGTGACCGTCGTTATTTTGGGTGGAGTCCCCCATAACTATTGAAGGGGTCTCTATCTCCGTTGCTTGGGTGACTCCTTCGTTAGTTACCGCGAAGGCGACGTTCATCAACCCGTCTGATAGGCTGAAGGCATAGTTTTCTGTATTGAACCAATCGTCTAGTTTCTCCGTTTTCGTGTCGGTGTATGTCTTAGCTTGCGGGAGAATGTTGTATTTTGAGTACGTCCATACGCCCGACAATTTCTCATAAACGCCGTTATCTTCGGGGGATTCTTCTTGCGTAACAACGGCGAAGTCTCCGTCAACCAACGCGCTTGCCTGCATATCCGCTTTCGTGGCGAAGGGGGTCGCCCCCACCAACCCGTTTTCCACCAACAATCGCGAAGCCATAGGTGCGGAGGGGTATTGCGTACCCTTATTGGTCTGAACCCATACGTCTTCGTTCAGGAACAGGTCATAGCGTTCTTCGTTTTCCGTGAACCTAAAAAGTGCTTGGTCGAAAGGTAATTGACTCATCAAATAACTCCGTTGTAATATTTTTTATCTTCGGCATACACCCGCTCGTCGAAGTTTACGCAACGAAGGCTAGTTGTCATGCCTTGTTGGGGGTCTTTTTCGCTAACGACGAAGCGCCCTACATAGGATTCAGCCGCGCTGTCGGTTATTATATACGATGTTTGGGCATACGTCTCGATGTCCGTCACTAATTTTTCCGAAGGGGGTCGCGATAGGGTGACCACGAAAGGGTCGACGGTCGGCGCAATTGTTATCGCTTCTGTTCTTCCCGTTGGTAGTTGTAAAAATATTAGGTGTTCCAACCCTTCGTCGGTCGGGCGGAACGGTTGCGACAATTCGAGTTGTAACCCTCGTTGTTCAACCACTTGTCCATCCACCGTATCGGGTCGCGTGTTATCCGCAACCAATATCTTATCTTGCGGCAACAACACGTCCGCTTCTTGCGTCGCCGTGAATTCAACCATTTCGTTTTGGTACAATATCCGTCGATATTCCCTATGGGCATGTAGGTAGGCTTGTTCGTGGTTACGAACCCCCACACTGTCCATATCCTTCGCCTTCTTCGCGGAACGGTCGGCGGGGATATAAAGGGTCACCAACGCGCCGTCGTCGGGGTCGATATATTTGTAATTCAGTCCGTCGAAGTCCGATTCAGTACCGAAGCGAACCGTGCGCACCTCCGTTTCGGGTATCTTATTGCGATGGTTAAAAAGCAACACGGGGTCGTCGGTCGGGAGGTCGGGACGAATCCGAAGAACGTTGCCCCGTCGATAGCCTGTACAAAACGCCGTCCCGACGATAGCTTGTAGGGTCTCCTCAAACGACATATTGTTGTCGTCGAAAGTGTAACTGAATTCCACCGCCTTCTCCGTCCCGAAGTAGGCTTGCGTGCGGTCTATCGCTTCGTAAATAGCGGGCATGTCCACTTCTTCTAGCTTCCGCGCTCCGATATACGGGTCAAGACTTACCGCCCGAACGATGTCGGCAACGTTCTTCGTTGGGCTCAAGGCTTCCGAACCCCTAACGGGCAACAATCGGGTAACGCGGGCGTTGAGCTTCCGCTCCTTTAGGGCTAACGCTCCCGTTGTCGCATAGGTCACGCTTTGTATCGTCGTTACATTACCGAAGTGGGGAACGGTAACGGGGGCGGAGGTGTACAAGTCCTTCCATTTAACGTCATCAACGACCGTCCCCTCAAAGTTCTTATCTTCGGGCGTCGTTCTTCTAGCCCGTACCGACCAACGAAGGTCGCTAGGGGGTAGGTCAACCCGAAGGGTCGCCGCGCGTTGGTCGCGGGTTTGAGACGACCCGTTCACGACGATGGAGCGGGTAAGAACAACGGAAGTTGTTTGGTCGTCGTCGTCCAATTCCCTTATTTCCACCTCAGCGCGGACGTTCGCGCGGTGTTGGTTCTCTCCCAACTTATACATACCCGAAGGGGCGACGAAGTTCATAATCAATTCGGTCGCGTCGCGGTCTTCAACGACGAAGTCGCCCACCCAATATTCTCCCGTGGCGGCTATCCCCGTTGTCTGGGGGGTTACGTCTTCGGTCATATCCGTCCAACTAGGGTCGAACAACGATATTTCCTTGGGGGTTACTAACGCAATACGATATTCCCCGTTGTAGTCGGGGCGAACGGGCGCGGGTTCTCCCTCAACGACGGGGGGCAGGGGAAGTAGTCCGTGAACTAGGTTTATGTACTCCCCCGCGTCGAAGCGTTCCGTGAAGTCCATATTATCGTTCGGGTCGTTCCAAATTATAAGGTTCGGCGCTCTCAACGTTATCTTAGCGCCCGTTGTTCGGGCGGTCTTCGTATTCGGCGGGCGGAGCGTCTGCCCATTTACGGGGTTCAATCGACGGACGTTGTGAAGGGGTTCATCTATCGGAGCGCCGACGACCAACGAAGGTATTCCGCTATTGGGGGACGTGAACGGCTCATATACAGCAACGGAACTTCCCGCGACGTCCCTGATATGGGTCGTATCGTCTTTGATATCCTTTATTTGGTAAGAACCCCGACCGATACACATGTACGCATATTCGACCTCTTGGTGGTTCTGGTAGACGGTATAGGGTTGTTGTATAAGGTCGGGAACGCTCACGACTTCGCCGTACACGTCAGGAATCCGCCCAAGTAAGCGGGGTTTGTTCGTTCGCTGCGCAAGTTCGTTATTAGAAGACCGTGACTGAGTATTGGGCATTGTCGCCGTCGGGATAGCGGACTTGATGAGGAAGACGACCGCCGTAACCGCCGCGACTGCTAAGAACGCCCCAATCAATAACCCGACCCCTTCGGGGTGAACGACATAATACAAAGTAACGTCCCGTAACTGGGCTATTTGCTCGACGTCGGCAGCTAGGGTCTCTTGCTGGGGGGTTATGTCCGAATCTAGGCTCACGTGGTCTAGGTACAACCTAGCGTTCGTTGGGTTCACTCCGTTGAAGTGTTCAAAGATAGCGACGACCGCGTTGTCAACGTCCGCGTCGAAGGTATACCCCCCGTCAACGACGTCTTCAATTATTTTTAACCTAACCATTTATACACCCTCATTGATTGGAAGCCTAGCGCGGCGACCGATAAGTCAACGCATTCTACTCCGCCGTGTTCCTTTAAATGGATAACCCGCCCACGAAGGTAGACCCCCGCGTGCGTGCTTTTATCCGCTGCCCTGAATATAATAATGCTTTTTTCTTCGGGCGTCTTTATCCTTTTGAAACGCTCCCGCCATTCGGGTAGAATCTGCCGAACCCCTTCCCGCTTATCTAAGACGGGAAGAAGCAAGCCCGATAGGTCGACGCCCAACTCAATTTCGAGTACGTCGACGACTAGATGGGCACAATGGTAGGTCTTCTTGTCGTAACGCTTACTATACAAAAGCCCTAAGCGTTGGGAAGCGTTCAAGGTCATAAATCTCACCTGTTTTCGTTATATTTAGGGACGGAGCGCGGGCAGTAAAGCCGACCCCTTCCGCGTTGAACGATAGGTCGCCCATCTCAAAGATGAATGGACCAAGCATAGGGCTGTCTAGGTCGTCTGAGCGATACGTCCTGTAGGTTAGGGTGGGCTTGATTAGAAGTCCCCCCGCTGCGCGAACCCGCGACAGTTCCTTTGGTATAATCTCCCCCAAGTCGCCGATAGTGACTGCAAGGCTTTGGTCTAGGTCGTCGGCTGCCCCTTTCGGGTCTATCTTAACGGGGAGATATTCATAATCAACCCAATCGCCGTTCTCGTGCTTCACGGTGATTCCGTCTTCCCGACAATTTCGGCAAATAGCGAAGTCGCGGGAGAAGTTCGGGTGCGATATAACAAACATTTCGAGTTGTACGACCTCCCCCGACGTATTCAAAAAGAAGTCGATGTATTTAGCGTCCATTGACGGTCTCCCCCAGTTTCGTGTTGACTAAGTAGTCAAACAGGTCTTCGTCGGGCGGGAACTTCACGAGGTAGTCCCAACCATAAGCGTCGTACAATATAGGTGCTGCGCCTGATTGTAGGTCTATTCGTTTGTAGTTCGGGGTGACAATAAGGGTCGCCCCGACCTTATACATCAACCCGCTTTGTTCTAGTAGGCGAAAGGATAGCGGGGCGAAGCGGGCGGCATATTCTTCCAGTTTACTGTCTTCAATAACAAGGTCGATAAGGAACGGAAGAACCCCTTGCTTGGTTATGTTTTGGTAGAAGGACACCATTGCCGCGTACTCAACGGGGTCTAACGTCCACTGAGCCGTGACTTGGTATGTCGCCCCTAGCTTGTCTTGTCGATAACGACCCATGCCCCCACTTAGTTGGGTGTGTATTATAACGTCGGGGTGTTCAACCATATACCCTTCACGGTCGGGCAATAACTTTAATTTTCTCAACTTCTTCTCCGTTCGACGTTCGTGGAACCCTGAAGGGCTTTTGACACCCTTGAGTTCGGTTGGGTTATCGCGGTCGCTACGTGGTTGGGGGCGTCTGACGCCACGACCCGTTTCGCTTCGTCGCGGGCTATGATTCGAACTTCGGTTGCGCTGAGTTGTTGTACTTCGAAGTCCTTCGACGTTCCTTGGTTTACGATACTGACGTTGATAGAACCGCCCGCGCCCGCGCTAGGGGAGACGCCCGCATTCATAGCTTCTAGTGCGGGACGGTTCGCGGCGGTCGCGGTGGCGTTCACTACGAACTCCCGACCGTGAACCACGCCCGCTATTTGTTTTCGTCCCAAGTCGCCCGTGTAGCCGCCCGATTCGAAGCCCTGAAGACCTCCCGCAGCGGCGGCGATTGCGCTGGACATACCCGTCGTCAGTAGGATACCGCCCGCAGCGGGCGCGGCGTTCGCCCCCATAGTTGCTAACGATACCATAGCAGCGGCTGGTGCCCAAGCCATCGCGGTCGTACTAGCGGCGGCGACACTGGCGGCGGTTTGTGACGCTTGTATCGTCTTCCCGATAGCGGCGTTGACCAACCATTGAATCCCTAGTTTAACAAACGCGGAGATAAGGCTGGATATGGCTTGTTTAGCGACCCCGCGAAGGGCTTCCCCTAAGTCTTCGGAGTATACAATGGCGCGTCCGATACTGTTTGCGAAGCCGTCGGCGAAGGTCGAGAAGAAGTTGCCCATTATATCGGTCGCCCCCGTCGCGAAGTTTGTAAAGCCTTCTGTTAGTCGGGATAGGGCAAGCAAGCCCATATCGTCGATGTCTCCGAAGCCCATAGCCAATCGCGTTCGGGCGGCTTGTACTTCTAGTTCAACCATCTTACGTTTCTGCGCGTCTACCAATAGCGCCCGCGCTTCCTGAGCGGTTCGTTCCGATATTAGGTCAAGCGTTCGGAGGTCTTCAATTTTTTGGAACTTATCTTCATACACCTTTAGCTCTTGTTGAGCCGCCATCGTCGTTCCCGCTAGTAAGTCGCCTGACGCTGCCATTACCGCGTCGGCGGCGTCTCCTTTACTGAATCCGCTCGTGGGGTTGTCTAGTAGTTCCCGAATAGCAACCAATTGGTCGGTGAAGTTCTTCCGCTTTTCGATAGCCGCTTGAAGAACCGTCGTTTGTAGTTCGACCGCCTTGTTGTAGGCGTTTATCGCGGTCAGCTTGTTCTTCAGTTCTTCGGTCTCCGCTTCGCTAAGGATAAGACCTGCCCGCGATAGTTCGTGCGTCACTCGCAAGACTTCGTTCATCACCTCCCGCTCCCCGCTCACGTTCGCTAGGGCGTTTTGGGACGCTACCAACTCATGGTCGAGTTCCAGCAAATACTGCCCATATTCTAGGCGTTTTTGCTCCAGTTGGTCGAGGTCTTTGAGCTTCTTCTCATAGCTTTGTAGGGTGGTTATTTTTTCCAACAATAGCTTCGTTTCGTCTTCCGTTAGGTTGATGCCTTCCTTCGCTAGTTGTTGTTGCATTTGAACGGTTTTGCTTTCTATCGTCCGTTGTTCGTTCGTAAGCGCAAGCCCCTTCTCCTGCTGGGCAATCGCGAAGTCCAAATCAGCGTAAACTTCAACCAACTTCTTCCGTTGTTCGTCTTCCTTGACCATGTTTTCGATAATAGTCGCGGAGGTCGTGTCAGAGTTCTTGACCAATTCTTTGTAGTTCGCGATTACGTTCTTAACGTACCCTTTTGTTTCTTTAATGTTCGGGATTCTCCCGTCACGCAACGACTGTCTATTTGGTCCAGCGTTATAGGCGGCGGCGGCAAGCGACGGGTCGTTGTTAAAGGTTGCTAGTTGTTTCGATAAATAGGCGACCCCTAGCGTGATATTATCGGCGGCGTCGAATAGGTTGAATTTGGTCATCCCAATCTCCTTCGCGACTATCTTCGCCGTTTCGGGCAATACTTGCATAATACCACGGGCGTTCTTCGGGCTGACCGCTTTCAACTGAGCGGCGGCGTTCTTCATCCACCCCGTTTCTTGTCGAATAATAGCCTGAACAAGTCGGTGGTCGACGTTGAAGCGATTCGACGCCGCCATGATTTCGTTCTTGAATTCGACCGTACCTTTCAACCACGGGGCTTTGAGTTCGTCCTTCAGTTCCTTCGCGGCGGTCTTCGTCTTCTTCAGGGCGTTCTCCGCGTCCTTCAATTGCTTCGCGGATTCCGCTGGGCTAGGCATTCCCGACATTCCGCCCAAGGGTTGGCTCAAGTCGGTCGTACCCGTCGCGCCCGCTTCTTCCATTTCTTTTTTCAATCGTGCCGTACCAATACGGGAAGCGCGGCTGAATAGACCGACAACCATGTTTTCCATAGCCCCGCCTTGCTGGGCGAAGCCTTCGTTGATAGACGCGGCTATGTCCGCACCAAAGTTCCCGTACACCGTCCGAACGGTACTTGCTTTTGGTATACTTATTAAACTTTTCTTCAGGAAGTCGAACGGTTGTATGTCGTTCACCGCCGTTATCATAGCGTTGACGCCTTTTTCAACCCACATAACCAATCCGTTGTACGCTTCCTTCGCCGCTTCCGCGACCCATATCGGAAGACCCGCGAAGGTCTTGCCCATCGCGATAGCCAAGCCCGTTAGAAGACCCCCGATTGCGTCCAACGTTCGGGCAATACTTCTAGCAAGGGCGGAGAAGCCCGTGCCCGTATTATCGAAGAAGCCCGCATATGCTTTGTTCCAACGACCCGAAGACGTTTCAGTGGTCTTCGTCGCGTAGTTGTAGAACGTCTGGACGTCGTTAGACATACCCGTCAACGCACGGTTGGTGAATTCTCCTAGTTCAACCCAAACTTCTTGTCCTACTTCCCCCATAGCCCGCATAACGTCTTTCAACGTCGTCGTTTCGTCTATCCCCGCGTTGACTTTGTCCCCGTAGACGACGACAGCGGAAGCTAGGGCGACCATAGCAGTCGCGGCGGCTACTAGGGGGTGGGCGCTTACCAATAACAGCGCCGCGCGTACTTTTAAGACCGCGAAGGAAGCCAACGTTGCCCCGTTCGCGAACGATACCCAAGACGCGGCTAGTAAGCCCAAGCGGAGCGTTGCGAGGGTCGCTATCAATCCCCCGATAGTTCCCGCGACCGTGTCGGCGTTACGACCCAACCAGTCTAGTCCGCCCGATATAGCAACCATCATCTTCGCGAACTTATCCCCAAAGGTTGACGATTCGTTCAACTTACCGATAAGTTGAGTCATGGAGTTCGTAAGGACGGTGAACCCTTGCCCAAACGTCATAGACATTTTCGAGAAGTCCGCGTCAATTTGTTCTGAACCCGCTAGGAAGGCGTCAAAGAACATTTTGCTTGACAGTTCCCCATCGTTCATCATAGCCCGTAGTTGTCCGATAGACCCGCCCGCCGCGTCGATATTGTTAGCGACAATTTGTAGAATATACGGCGCACCTTCTAGGACTGAGTTGAATTCCTGAGCACGAACGATACCGCTGCCCATAGCCTGACCAAGTTGGAGCAAAGCGCCCGCCGCTTCTTGGCTACTAACGCCCTGAACCCCCAGCGACTTCCCGACGTTCTCCGTGAACTGGATGATTTGGGATTGGGACGCGCCCAACTCCTTCCCCGCCCGTGCGGTTCGGCTGTACATCTCAACCATTGAGCTGAAACTACTAGCCGTCGTTTGGGCGGCTCTGAATAGTTCGTTTGTTACCGCGATATGTTCAGCCGCGCTAGCCGTCGCAATCTTAATCTGACCCGTTGCCGACGTCCAAGCGTCCGCCCACTGTATTAGTTTTTGGATAGATAAGGCGGCGGCAATGCCCGCTAGGGACTTTTTCAGGGAACTAAGGGCGGAGGTGGAACGGTTCGCGCTCCCGCCTATATCGTCAATATTTCGGCGCACCCGAAGGCTTCCCGATTCGGTAATGATAATCTGAATGCGTTCGGTAGCCATCGTGGTTATCCTAGTAAGTTGCTATTGCGAACGGCGGTCAAGCCCTCGTTGATTGCGGATTCGACGAAGTTCGCGGGCGCTAGGGCGGAACTCCCGTCATTGAGCTTTTGGATATAAGGTAAGTTATTAGTGATATGGATTTCTTGGCCAGCAGCGCCGCGATAACTTCCGATAACGGCTTGAGCTTGCGCGGTCGCGGCGGCTTCGTTAGCTGCAGCGGTGCTTCCGCCTTTACCTTCGGAATATGCGGGGATAGGGGAGGTCACTGGCGTTCCGATAGATACAATCCAGTTAGAACGCGCACGACCCGTATCAACGGGCGTGGCGGTTACAATAGCTTGGTCAACCGTTACGGCGACCGTCTTCACTAGCTTGGTACGATTCTCAATCAATCGGTCAGACAATCGTTCTAGTCGACCCGCTAAGTTATCGAGACTTGCCATTATTCTTCCCCCACCATTCCAAGAACTTACGGTCAACGTTGGTTATAAACCAAACGAAGTCGTCCATGTCGTCGTCTATTATACTATAAACACGGCAATAGTCTAAGATATAACTGAGGGGAATTGCGGCAACTCCGAACCCTTGCGGGCGGCTAGAACTTAGTTGGTTGAATCCGTTGTAGTAAAGTTCTAGCCCTAAGAACAATTCAGGGGCGTTCGCGATAGTATCGGGGAGGGGTTGGTTGAAACGATAACAGTCGTCCATTATCTTCTTCTCAACGTCCCCTTGCGTTAATCCGTAGTGGATGACGTCCCAAAGTTTCCCAAGTCCGCTTCTTGTTCTTCGTTACGGAATAAGGACATGTTAACAGACTGTTCTTTCAAATCAGCGAACAAGTCGGGGAGGTCGGTGAAGACCTTCTTCGCGTTCTCCTTGTTATAGGCTAGCGCGTTGCCGTGTTCGTCTTCGACGCCTTCCCAACCAAGTAATACTGTATCAATAAACACGCCCATATAAATACTATCAGCGACGGAGTTGTCCAACGTACCGTTCTGAATTTGACGGCGGTACGGCTTCGTTGCGCGTTCCATACCTTTGTTGAAGGCGTTATTACTTCCGCCTGCGCGGGCAATCTTGAACACGATGTCTTCGCCTTTCGTGTTCTTACCGTATTCAATCTCAATACCCTTTCGTTCAAATTCTTTGTTGGTTTTAAAGGCTTGGTATAGGTTCATTCTGTCTGTACTCCGTTCGTATATAAGGGAAGGGCGACCCCTTACGGTCGCCCTTCAAATTGTACTATAAATCTGCTAAGTTAGGCAAATACATAAATTGGTTCATAAGTAAGGTATAACCAAATTCGCCCTTCGCGGCGTCGGCGGTAAGCGGCAACGTGATAGGGTTATCCTTCTCAACGTTCAGGCGACCGTCGCCCAATGACACAAGGGGAATATCCCATACCAGCCCCGCGTTGTTCTTAACAATAGCGAAGTCCAAGGCAACGTCGGCGTTATTGCGAACGGCTTGGACGGCGGCGATGTCGGCGAAGTAGGCTGTGATACTAGCGGAGACCTCAAACGTGCCCGCGCTTAGGGCGAACGCGCCCAACGTTCCAATCGCTTTGTTAGGGGAGACGTTGTTGTTCACGGTCACCGATAATTCCGAAAGGAAGGCAAACAAAGGTTCGGGGTTCGTGTTCGCGTCGTCGACTAGGTGTAGCTTGATTCGGCTGAAGTCCGAAGACGTATTGAACGCGGGTTGGTCGTCGTCTAGTTTCGGACGGTCTCCCGCTTTCAAGCCTTGTAAGCCCGTGCGTTGTTCGTTATCGACCGCAACAAATGATAGTTCCGTCGTTATCTTATCCGCTTGCTGAATATTTAGGCTCAATTCGTTCGGGACAGCGCCCACGATATATTCGGAGATAATCCCGTCAGCGTCGCTTCCCAACGTACGTTCTAGTTGGTACGAACTTTGTACAATCTTGGTCGGGTCGTCTTCGTTCTTCAGGACGTTACCGACGAATAATTGAATTGTTTTATCCGCGCCCGTATCCGCTGCCCACGTCATAGACGTTTTGTCAAATTCGATATACGTGTCACCGACCGACCGAACGCGGGCGAAGCCGTTCACTGATGCGGTATCGAAGGCGGTCAAGGCGCTATCGCCGCCGATAAAGACCCATTCACCCGCGATTAGGTTCAGGGTAGTCGGGTTCAAGCCCGTAAAGGTTAGGCGGGGGCGACCCGTAGCAATATCTGCTTTCGCCGCGCCGACGGCTAGTTGTACGCCGACCTTACGGACGACAGCGGAAGCGGTCGGGGTCTCTTCTGTTAACGCTTCTTGGACGACTATCGTCGTTGCCGTAGCTGACGCGACCGTCTTCAAACCGTTGTTATTGATTCGGTCGAAGCCGCTGGCGTGAACTAGGTCGCCCGCTGCGAAGCCGTTGCCGACTACTCCGCCGCTCAACGTGTAGGTCTTCGCGGTAGAACCGACCGTGGCGACCGTTACTTGTTCGGCGTTAAGGGGCTTGGTGGTCGCCTTCTCGCGAAGTTTAGCGAAGAAGAAGCCCTGTAACAATCCCGTTAGGTTATCCACCGTCAGGTCTTGTTCGAATCCGCCCGACGCATCCAAGTCCGTGATAACGCCTTTTTTGCGCTGTCGGCTAGGATTAATCGGGTCACGGGCTAGAAGGGTTGTTTGACCCCCAAAGTCCTGATAACTGTTTGGCTCCAATGGGTGCCAAGTAGCGTCAGTGGGCAGTTCGCGCACCTTTACTTCTTCGGCATACCGTAAGCCTGTGAAATTTGAATCTAATTTAGCAACCATGGCTACTTGACCTCATCGTAAGTGAAACTGATAATTACATTAATTTGATACCAACCGTTGTTAGCTCCAACGTCGACCGTCCGCGCCCCGTAGAACGACAAACTGGTATTTGTATTAATGCCCTCATAACTATCGCGGGCTAGTTCTGCGAGTTCTTCCGCTTCCCCTAGTCCGCCGCCCTGCGTCGATACGGGCGTGAATATCTGTATTGTTATTATACCCGTTCTTGTAAACCGTCGGGCACTTTTTTCGCCGAAGGTCGCCTGTCTACTTTCGCCGTGTTTTATTAGATGTCTTGCCCAAGCGGTCGTTACGTTCGGGGGGTGGTTCTCCGCTACTCCCTGCCAATAGACGGGGGCGACGTTGTCCCAGTTATTCAGAAACAACTCACTTATAAGGTCGCGGGCTTCCGTCATATTCATCGGCGAACTCCTAGCTCAAACATAATAAATTCCCCGCTAGGGGCTAGGGGGCGAACGAACTGAACAATCCAGTTTTCGGGCGGAAGACCTTCGACGGGGCGCTTGATATAATCCCCGACGTTAGGCGGCACGCTAGTGTCGACAGGCGACACTAGCACCATCTGGTCACCTTCCCGTATCAGGTCGCCGTCAATCTGTCTTATATCGTAGTTTAGGAAGACCGCGAAGACAATCTTGCTTTCTTCCGTATTCGGAGACGGTCGCCACGGTTTGTCGGGGGCGTCTTCGCCCAACGTTATTCGGGTCAATTCGACAGGTTGCCCAAACTTAGTGATAAGGCGTTTCGCTAGGGCTATCTTGCTGTCATAAATTCCCACGTTCAACTTCTCCGTATATCCCCGTACAATCGACGACTGTCGTTGCGTAGAAGACCCGCGTTGCGCATGCGGTTATCCGCGACGGGATAACTGGGCGTCGTCGGGTAGGCATAGTGAAATGTTTCTTTGAGTGGTCCAACTTCTTCGCTTCGCTGAGTGACTAGGGGTTCTTGTCCGCTATCGGGCAATAAACTTATCCCGTCAATAACGACCCGTTTCGCGTATTCGGCGGTGGCTTCTACGACTTCGAAGGGAATCCCCTGAACCAAGTTATGGTCGCGGTCTATCGCGGCGGTTCTTGGCCATTGAGTCCGCTGGGCGCGTCCTAGTAGCTTTCGACCGATAAAGCGGAAGTTGTTGTCAATATAATCGGTTGCCGCGATAATAGCGGCGTCAAGTTCGGGGCTATCCGTAAGGACGACCCCGCGTTGCGCCCAATAAGCGATAACTGAAGGGGCGTCAATATAGGCGTTCGCGTCGGGGACTGACCCCAACGCGGTTTGTACCTTAACGGCGGACATGATTCTTGCCCGCTCGTTGGCTGATTAATCGGGCTAGTATCGCGACGGGGGCAGCGTAAGCAACCCAAGCGTCGGGAAGAACTCCCGCCAGTTGCGGGATATACGGTTCAGCGGCGGCAATGACGCCGATAACGACCATTACTTGTACGCTGAATAACTTCCAAGCCTTCGTCCAATTCTCAATTAACATTGGGGTCGTTCTCCTTATATTTCAAAATGGGGTGAGTCAAACTCCCCTTTTTCGCGCGGTATCCCGTTTTCATTCCAATCCGCTCCCCATCGGACGCTCACCCCTAACTCCCGCGCGGCTTTAAACATAATGCTCGCTAGGTCGTTGAAGGGCTTCACGTCGTCCCATTGGTACGGAGCGGGGAACAAGTCGACCGCGTGCCCGTACCCATCGGACTTCTTGCGATGGTTCGTTGATAACGGGTTATTGAGCCACGTTACTTTCGGAACGTTCGGCTGCGCGTATTTAGTCGGGACGCCTTTCGCCTTTAGTTGGGCGACGGTTCGACCCTTGCCCCAGTTCGCGTACGCTTGGGCATCGCTTCGGACGCCTTCCAATACGCGGAAGGGGGTTGGACTTAGTTCGGCGGCACGTCGTACGACCTTGACCAAGTTAGGGTGAACCCCTTCAAGGTTCTTGTCCCAATTCGGTAGCCAGTCGCCCGACGTCGGAGCGGGAACGGGTTCGGGCTTCTTAATGTCTAGTAGCTTAAAAAGACCCGCGACCGTATTCTTGCCCATTATACCGTCGACTGACCCCACGTCGATTCCCTTCGCGTTCAACGCTTCTTGTATCAGTCGCGTATCAGCGGAGGTCATCGCGGGGTCTTCTAACGCGGACAAAAGGGCGTTGATAGTACGCTGCCCCATTATCCCGTCGATTCCGTTATTTGTCGTTGGCTTCGTCGACAGTTTGTACCCCATCGTCACCAGTGCCGTCTGTATTCTTTTGATTTGCGGTAACGTTATGACCATCGCGGATAACCTCTGGGAATAAGTTGTCAATGTCTTTACGCTTAACGCCCGACATACCTGCTAGTTGAGCAACGGTAGCAATCGACGGCTTACCATCTTGCGTCCAATGTTCGTCGTTATCGACGTCTAGTTGAGCCATAGCTTGAGCCAGTTTATTCTTACCGACTTGAGCGGCGGCTTCTAGCGCAATGCCTGTTTCGAGTTCGGCGGGGGTCAACTCCAAGGTCGTCTCCGCTTCGTCGGTTACGGGTTCAACTTCCCAATTACGGGCTAGGAACTGCGCGTGTAGGGGCATATCTTTAGCCGACGCGATAACGGTCACAATACCGTCTTTGAAGCGATAGTTGCCCAAGTTCACGGTCTTACCCGCTAGTGGTCCAGTCAACTTGAATTGTTTCGATAAGTTAGTCACGGTGGTCTTCCTTCTTGTTTGTTATTGGTTTAACGATTCGGGGGACGAACCCCCGCCCGCTTCTTCCTAGTTGGTAACGCCGCTGACGCAGGCAAGACCCTTTTCACTAAACAAGGCAAGACCTGTGTACCACTTAACGCGCCAGATATGCTCATCTTTGTCTTCGCTGACGCCGACGTCTTCGACCTGAATGCCCGAAGCGCGGGCGGCGGTTAGACCTGCTACACCGTGCGTTCGTGAACCATCGTCGAATGTACCCGCATAGATAGACGTCGCATTGGTCGTCGTACCTTTGACTTGGTTAGTCGGGATATAGTCGTTGCGGAAGATAGGCACGCCGCTATAAGCGGGAACGCTGTTGCCGCTAGGCAATTCGATTACTTCGTTGATAGAAGCGCCGCCCAAAGAACGTAACAATGACTTGTAGCTTCGGAGCGTACGCGCGTGCATCGTGATATAGTCAACAACGCCGTCTTTATCCGTTACGGTATCAATCAATTGGTCTAGCATTTCGAACGATAACGCGTCACCGTTGTCACCAGTAGCAATCTTTTGAGATTCCGCACACAACTGGGATAAGCCCGACATTTCGTTGCCCGTACCTGTACCGTTGATGAATTGGTCTTGGTACTTACGACCCGCTGACTTTGCCTTACTGGCGATTTGAACCGCTGTTTGGTCGTTGCCGTCGCTAGAACGGGTTGCTTGGATAAGTCCGTTGACTTCCGCGTCGCCCATAATAGTCGTAAGGTTGCTATTCACCGTGTCAAACGTCGCGGAGTTCTTACCCGCCGCTGCGCCTGAGAAGGTCGTACCAACGCCCGCTAGGATAACGTCACCAAGGGTGTTTTCACGGTTATAGGCTAGGCTGTTACCTTCGATGCCGTCGAACGGTAGTGCGTCGAAGAAATGGTTGACGGTGATAATGTTTTCGATAATACCAGCAACAAGGTCGTCTTGCGCCAGCTTCGCTGATTCGGCTAAGGTGATTGAAGCCATTTGTACTTCTCCTAATTAATAAGTTTGGTTACAGCCTGCTACTGAATCACTCAGTCTACTCCGCCCAATCGCTGGTCGTCTAAACGGCTATTGTCTACATAGTATAAATGAATTACTTGTTTAGCGGTACTTGTTTTTGTCTAGTCCCGCAGATATTTTATCGACTGATGTCTTTTCTTGTTTAATGTTCGGAGCGCGTCGACCACTATTTGGGGTCATACCGCCGCCGCCGTTCGGAGCGTCCGATTCAAAAGCGCGTCCTAGTTTTTCGGTCGCCTTTAGTTCCGCCACCAATTCTCTGATGGTCATCGGTTGTCCCGTTACGCCACTGTATCGAACGTCGCCTTGGGCGTCTACCACGAAGGCTTCGAACTTGCCGCCTTCTTCCTTCACTTGTACTTGTTGCTTAACATACGGCAATAATAACTCCGTAACGCCTTTTGCTTCGGTGATGGCGGTCGTCGCTTCGTTCTGTACCAACATCGTATATAATTGGTTCTTCAGGGCTTCGGCGCGTTCGTTCGTCTTGCTTAGTTCTTTGCTATGACCTTCGGCTAAGTCCTTCTTGATTTTATCAATATTGACTTTCGCTTGGTCGTCTTTAGACATAATGTCGTTCAACTTGGCTTCGATAGCTTCCTTGATTCCTTCGGGCGTGTCTCCGTACTCAGACAGCGGGGATAAGTCGACCGCCTTCGTCTTCGCTTCGGTGCGGGCAGCTTTCAAGGCTTTGTTCAAACCTAAAACAGCGGCACTGACAGGCGCTAGGGTCTCGTTGACCGTGTATTTCCCTTCTTCGTTTGCTTCGGCATTATACATACCACGGAAGGCTTCGGGAACTTTCGTCAGGTCTTCTTGCGGGGCAAAATCAAATTCCATAATGGTTTCTCCAAGTTGTTGAGGTGAATCACTCACCGTTGCATCACGCTATCGGATATTATACCGTAAAATAACCAATTAGGGCGTTATTTTTCGGAAGGCTTCGGGGCGGGTCTTTTCGAGTTGTTTCAACGTCAGTTCGTTCCCGTCGCGGTCGACAAAGTTCTGTAGCTCAAGACCTCCTTCGCGGAATAACTTGCCCTTGGTTCTGCCCAATACTTCGTCTTGAAATTCCGCCGACTGACGACGTAAAAAGTCGTTGTATGTCGTCGCGTTCGGTACGCGTCCAATGTTCTTCTCCGCCCATTCTCGACGAACGTCGGCGACGGTCTTGCCTTGTTCTTTAGCTAGGCGGCGGAAGTCGACCTCACGGTTGTTGCGGGTTCGGGTATCCGTCACATAAGGGCGTTGCCCGATAAGTCCAATGCCGTTTATGTAAGCAACCATAGTCGACCGACAGTTGACGTGGGCGGGCGGCGTTATCCCCGCTGGGTGAAGCGGTTTCAGTTCGGGCGGGAGTTTGCTGTTGCCCATAGGAACTCCGCGACCGTCCCGTGCTCGACAACCTGCGCTCGTGCGCCCGTCTAAGGTAGAAGCCCAGACCTTTGCGGTGATTACGTCGCTGTTTTCTTGCCATACTAAGTCCCGTGCCGCGTTGGATACGTGATTGGTCGCCGTTCGTATAACGGCGGTGGCGTCGCGACGGGTCATAGCAACGACCCCGTCCGTGTAGTTATTCTTGCGCGTTCCGATAACCTTGCGCACGATGTCGTCGGTCGTCTCCCCGTTAATCATTCCCGTTTGTAGTGTCGAGATAAGGCGACGTTGTTCGGCGTTCTTCAGGTTCTCAAACCAACCGCTGAGAAGGTATCCGTTGAAGGGCTTCGCGACGACGGTTGCCGCGACTAGGTGTTGGGCGACGACCGCGAAGCTGTACTCAATCGGAACGGAAGAAGCAAGCAACGACACTTCGCGGTTCGCTTCCATCGTTCCGAATAGGCTGAGTTGTCCCGTCACGTCTTCCTTTACTTGGTCTACTAACGCGCCACGTTGTTGACGGATACTTTCCAACAGCGCCCTCCAACGTCTTCCTTGATAGTCTATCGGCTGACCCGACGCTTCAAGGGCGGATAGTTTCATGCGCAGGTCGGTTGCTAGGGCTTTGTCTGCCGTCGCTAAGACCTTCGAGACCTCCTTGACTAGTCCCGATTGATAGCGCCGAACTCCGATTTGGTGACGAAGAACGGCGTCACGATATATCTCATTGCTGTTCATCATTGTCTTCGTCCTTCGCTAAGGGGTCAAGGTCTTGTAACGAACCGCCCAAGTCCCACATTGCGTTCGCTTCGGCGGCTAGTAGTTCCGCGTCGGTCTCCGCGTTGAAGTCGTCGGGCAATACTCCTTCGCGTTGTAGGGCGGTCAAGTAAGCGGTACGGCTAATGTCTCGACGGGCGCGGGCTTTGTCGAGCACGTCGGTGTTTATCTCGACACGGTCGCTGCTGAAGTCCTTCGTTAAGATAACCCGCCCGCCTTCGCCGCCTTCGATACCCATCCAACGCGCAGTATACCATAACGCTTGGGCAATCGCGTCTTCGAACACCATCGTCATTCCCGATAGGTCGCTGAGTGATTCGGCACTGTCTAACGCGCGGGCGGTCGCGGTCTGTCCGCCCGACTTCTTCCGTAAGAACTCCGCCCCGTATCCCGCCATTTTGTCTTCAAGGTCGTTTAGTTCGTCGCGACCCGACTGAATAGCCGTTCCCGTGTGTTCGACATAGTAGAATCGACCCGCCGCGTCGGGGTTGTAAAGAACTTTGTTTGGTCCAATTACAATCGGGTCACTATCTTCGGGCGACGCTCCGCTACAAGCTAGGATAGGGAACGATGAAACGGTGAGCGCGTGACGTTGGTCGGCGGTCGTCTGCCAATGGGCAATATTAAGATACGCAAGGTCAAGCAAGGGCGGCTTCGCATACATAAGGTCGTCGCGGTCGGCATAATAGGTGACTAGGGGAATGAAGTTCAAATGCGTCTCCCATTCGTCTACCACCACCCACTTCTTCGTCCCTTCTTCCTTCCGATATATCTTCACCGTACCAATCTCAAGGACGCGGATTTGCTGAACGACGACTTCGGTGAACCCGTCTTCTTCAATTATCGTTTCCATTATTCGGACGTGTTCAAGGACTTCTTGCCCATCGACAACCGAAGCGCGGGCGGCGATAACGCATTCAGGCTTTACCAGCACCCAATAGGGTCGTAAGTTCTCCGCGCGGTCGTCGGCTAGGGTTCGGGGCGTTCCGTCTTCGTTCGGCGTCGTTCGGGGATAGTCGACCAAGACGTGGCACATCGCTTTTGATATCCCTTCCCTGAACCAATTCTTCGCGAACACTTCAAGGTTATTGCCCAGCAAGTCGACGTTGTGTAAGACCTTCTCAACGACGACTTCGGGGATATTGTCGTCATACGCGACCCCGTCGGCGAACGGCTTCGAAGATAGGGTTTGAAGCGTTTGTTCGGTGATGTTATTAAGAACGGCGGAGTTGATGCGGCGATTATAGCCCGCGACCGTCTCTTCATCGTGTTTAGGTAGGAACTGATATTGGGCGGCTCTCATCGTCTCCGTTCCACCCAATATAGCTTCCATTAAGTCCCAACGGGGCTTCATAAGGTCGTAGGCTAAACTTGTATTGCTTGGGTCGTTCTTGTCTTTTTTACTTAGGTTCACGGGTCGGTCTCCTGTTAGGTCTTCCGTTGTTTAGCGCCGCGCAACTTCTTACGGACACGATAACGGATAGCGTCGGCAATATGGTCTTCGGCGTCGGTGTCGACGTCGTCGGGGTCTTTATCGGAGCGGGGAAGAACGGGCAACGTGGTTAAGGTTTGTTGGCAGTTCGACATAAAGAACAAACCAGCCTTCTCCCGTATTCCGCCCAATTCGGGTTGTTTAGCTCCTGCGAGTAGTCCGCGAATGAGTTCCCAACCGTGTTTACGACTTCCCGCGCTCTTGTCGGCGGGTTGCCATCTGATTCCTTCCTTCGCCATATCGGTCGCGATACAATTGCCGTTGACGTCGTCGTATATCGACGCGTCTGCTGGTCCAGCGGCGGTACGGTAATGAATACCCCAATCTTGTTCGCGGTCTTTGATACCTTCGGCGATATCAACGGCTAACATTCGAAGACCTTCGTTGCGGTTGCCGTTCCACCCGTACCATTCCGCGATTTGAAATAGGTCTCCGCGTACCGAACCATACACCCGACCATTCCACTCAAAGGGTTCGCCGTTCGATTCCGCCCACCAACAGACGGAGAAGGGGCGGGAAGAACCCCAGTCAAATGAACGGTCTATCTTCCAACCTTTTGGTATGATATTAAGCGGAACGGCGGGAACGACTTGTTGAGAACTGTCCCAAAGGTCGTCAAACATACCTCCCGCGACGATGTCCCACGACCCGTATAACCAAGCTGCGAGTTCGGCGGGGTTACGGGCTGACGCGCGTATCTTGTTTATGTAGTCGGGGTCGGCGTGCATCAATATTTCGTTCTCATAGACCGAAGAATGAATGGCGACGCGCGGCGGCTCAAATACTCCGTCGTTGACCGAATCGCGGATAACTTTACCGCGACTATGGGGGAGACGGAAGCGTGCCTTCACCCAGTTATGCCCAACTCCGTAGGGGTTCGTCGTCGCACGATAGCAACGGGGCATATCGGGGTTCGTAGAACGGCAGCAGGACATCATAACCTTGTAGCACTGGTCGTCCTTCCAGTTGCATAATTCTTCCCACCCTATCCACGGATAGGCGTGACCGTGATAGTTCCAATAGTCGTCGGGCTTCTTCATATGACGCAATAGAAGTTCTTCGCCGTCGGGGAACGTCCACTTGTGTTCGACCTTATTGTATGTTGCTTCGGGGAAGATAAGCCTGAACCACTTTTCGGTCTTGTTTATGATATCGGACAATTGCGGATAGGTCTGACGGAATAAGATGCCCCGCCATTCGCGTCCGTAACCCTTCCCGACGTGCTGAACGAAGTCCATCAACAGGCAGTCGGTCTTCCCGCCGCCGCGCGTTCCTTCGTAAAGCACCTCAAAGATAGGGGTCGCGGATAAGAACGCTAGTTGCGAACCGTATTGTGGTGCCCAAGTCGCTTGTGTCGACTGACCTTGTTCATTCATACTGAAGGCGGCTAGCTGCCCGTCAACCTCCCGCCATTCAATCGGGTAGTTCTTACGGGCGGCGATAACCAAAGGGGGGATAACAACATCATCACTCATTCGGCTTCTTCTCCTTTAGTTTAGAACCGTCTGCCATACCACCATACAACGCTTCCCAATGGTCTGTATGGACGGGGTTCGCGGTAACGATAAGCACGCCGCCTTTCTTCCCGTCGTCGATGTCGGTCGCCGTTCCGCCTTTCTCGCGGAACTCAGGGCGGTTCGCTTTCAGTAAGGCTAGGTGAAGGGCGTCGCTATATTGGGTTTCATAAGTAACAATGGTGTCACGGTCTTTACCCCCCACGATAGGCTTCTTGTATCCTTCGGTGGCGCGGGTTATCGCGGATTGTATGAGCGTCTCTTCAATCCACGCTTGTTTAGCAAATTCGACTTCTTCTGCAAATACGGGGTCGAACTTTCTATGGTCATTAACGGACGACATACTGACGCCCACCAATTCAGCGGTGCGGTTCAATAGTCCCGTCTTGCGGTATATCTTTATGAAATTCTGTTTACGTTCGTTGGTGAATTCAACGATAGGTTTGCGGGTCATCTTTTGCATTTATTTCCCCCTGTCTTTTGCCCTTCGAATATTATAGCCTAAACGCAAAGCAAAGGGTTTTTTCTTCCGCGCGTAGGTGAAATTCATTTTTTCAGCGAATCGCGAAAATTACCTCAGCCCCCGTTTTTCCCCATTATTTTGCTAAAAATAGACCCTAAGTTAAGTAATGAAGTAAAAAGACCCCTTGAGAAGTAAACTAGTCAAGTAGCAAAAAACGCTGTTAAGTCCTTGATTCTATTACTATTATTTTTTTATTACTTAACTTACTTAACTTACTTAACTTATATTTAGTAAGATACAACTATGAGGGGCGGTTCTATTTCTGGGCGATTTGTCGGGAGGAATTTTTTAAGTCAAGTAAGTTAAGTAAGGTAAGTAGTATCAATTAAATCAAGGACTTACGACAAGGCAATTACTTACCTTACTTACCTTACTATACTTTATAGGAGGGGGGGCGAAGAAAAACCCACCAACGGGTGGGTTCTTAGTATTTATGAAGTTAAGTAGCTAGGCGAACCGCTTCAAAGTTTGTTCTATAGCGTGGGCACATTCCCTTTCGTTATTTGCTTCGGGTATCGCGACCGTGTTGCCCGCGCTATCGTCTATCAACGGATAGGTCGTTGTCCATATCTTCCCGTTCATCGTCTCCGCCGTTCCTAGCCCGTAAGATACGGCAAGACCCTCCCCGATAGAATCCGCCGCCGCGATACAAGCCGCGAAGCCGACCCGACGGAAGAAGCCCGCCCGACAGATAACCGCCGCTAGTTTAGGCACGTTCAGGTATTCGTCGAAGTCCTTCAGCGTTACTAAGTAGATGCAATGATATATCTCCGAACCCGTCACCCGCTGGCTTATATCGCCGCTTACGATGCGAACGAAGTAACCCGCATCAGTTAGTGTGTCGGCAATCTTCAAGGCAGCAAGCCCGCGATAAGCTAGCGACGACGCGTTGACGTTCGCGTTCGCCCCGTGATTCAATACTAGGGTAATATAACGCGTCCCCCCTTCGGCGTGCTCACGGTGCGTCGTTCTCCAAGCCTTCTCCATTTCCCCGCGATAAACCGCCGTTATGTCCAGTTCTTCGCCTATATCGGAGCGGCGTGGACGTCTACGTGTCGAACGTAAAATAACCTCACTAGCCCCCATTTTACGGATACGGGTTGCGCTTTCGCGGTCGCCCTCCGCCATCGTCGTTAGGAACGCCTGTTCACTATCGAAGCCCGTCCAGTCTTCGCTATGTCCCGTCAAGTTCTTCATCTTCCGTTGGTTGACCTCCGACCGAAGACGGTGCGGGGCGGCTTCTAGGTTTCTATAGTTCGCCATCGCCGACTTCAGGGAGTTGTCCCAAGCAACGGCGGTCTGTCCGTATAGTTTGAAGTTAAACATCAGAACCACTCCGAAGGGCGGCGGCTCTCGACGGCGACGGACACCCGCTCATCTTCCTTCCAACCCGTAAAGAAGATGGCTTCAATCTCCTTGATAGTCGCGCCCGCTTCGCGATATAGGGCGGAAGCGTCGAGAAGGAAGCGCGTTGACATAATACGACGCAACTGTGCTTTTTCTATCTTCTCCCGTACTTCTCTGCCCCACGTTAAGACCTCCGAAGCAACCAAGCGCGTCTCAAGGTCGGCGTCGTAGTCCATCTCAATTAATCCTAAGCGGAAGCGGTCAAGCGTCGCTTCGTCTAGGCGTTCCCGACCCGCATACATAACGTTAGCGCCCCGACCGAAAGTGTTACAAGCCGCGATACATACGAAGTCTTTATGACGGACGACTTCCGTGTTACCGCGACGTTGGGGAACGCTCAAGCGACCGTTAGCGAGGGCTTGGTTGATTACCAATAGAATCGACGGGTCAGCCGCGTCCATTTCGTCGAGTAAGAACACGCCGCCATTTTCGTATAGGCGGATAAAGTCTGATTCAACGTATTCGAAAGTTGCGCTGTTGACGGGGAGTAACCAACCAAGAAGCGTCGACGAACTCATATCAGCCGAACACGAGACCGTCGCGAAGGGAAGACCGCAACCGTCGGCAACCTGTTTTGCTAGGAAGGTCTTGCCGCAACCCGCTGGTCCAGTCAACATGATATTTCGAACCGCCTTCATTCGCGTCAGAACCGTCGGGAGCTTTTCGTGGGCTAGTTCGACGGTTGAAGCGTGCTCGTTGTACGTCACTTCGATAGGGGTCGGGGCAATCCCGCTTACGGTCTCCGCGACGACTTTGCGAATCAAGTCTTGGGTCGCTTCGCCGTTGATAAGGTTAGCAATAGTTGCTTCGAAGGCGTCGCCGATAGATAGATTGTTGTTCATTGATTTTTCTTCCGTAACTGGTTTTGGTTTACGTTTGTCGAATATTGAAGCAAAGGCTTCGGTCGTGTATGTTTCGCCCGTCGTCGCGGGCTTCTTATAGACCGCAAGAACGTCCTCAAGTCGTTCGCGGGCAATCATTACTTTCGGGTTGGGTGTCCCACTGTATCTGTCCATCGAAGCAAATAACTTCTTACAATCGGGTAGGTCGATATGATAATTCAAGCCCAATTCTTGGAAGACCTTCCGCAAGTCGTTCGCGGCTTCGCTCAATAATTGGTCGTAGACGCCCCGCGCGGAGACCTGAACCGAATGCATCGACAGGTACGCGCCGTGACCTTGTATATCTCGAAGAACGGCGGGCAGCTTCGCGGGGTTCGACGGGATACTGAAGTGACTCCCTTCGTAACGTCCCAAGTCCCCGCGTAAACGTTCGACCGCTCCGCGAAGTTCGATAGACATAACAGGGTCGGCTTCGTGGGTCGTCGTCGCGTACTCAAACAAGCCTTCGCTTAGTTCTTGCGACAAGTCCTGTTCATATTCATCGCGGATATAACGTTGAAAATGCGTTCCCCCTTCGCGGTCGCGGAGCGGGAACGGGCGCTTGATTGTATCGTCTTCCTTGATTAGCTGACGGAGACGTTCCAACGCATTTCTTTGAGTTTCGTTCATAGGGTCGTCCGCCTTTTTCGTGTCGAACAAGTAAGCTAGGGTGGCGACGCTCCGAAGCACTCCCGCGTCGTTCGTCGGGTGAATGTCGCGGAACTCTTGTATGAAGCGTTTCACGTCGATAGGTTCGCTGCCCACTAATACGGGGCGGTGTATCCCGTGAGAAGCCAAAAGATGTTTAACGTCTTGAACGACCCCTTCGCGTTCCAGTTCGGGTTCGTCGATTCGTTCCGCTAGGCTTCGGACGTTATATTGAATAACGTCACTCAAAGTCTCCCAAAGAACAAGGCGGCTTCCGAAGATGTCCCGAAGTAAGCCCGAGACCCCGTGGACGGTCTTCGGTGGGGGAGTGTTGTGGTAGTCGGGAATGCTCGCCATAATCGCGCGTGCCTCCCTTACGTGGAAGGTCTCGACCCATTTCGCAACGTCTTCGGCGTTCTTGTCGTCGGCTTCGTCGGTCGCGGGTTCTTCGCGGTACTTACCAAGAACCCATTCGGCGTCGTGTTCTTTGACCCTTTGTTCGCGGTCTAGGGTAACAAACACGTTGGGTAGGCTATCCCACAAGGCGCGGGTCGCGGTCTCCCCTTTTTGTTCCACCAACTTTTCGTTAAGTTGGTCAAGTAGTTCGTCGAGACGTTCGTTGCGGTTACTTTCAACATATCCTGTAACATAGTCGCGGAAGTATTCGACGGAGTTCGCGTTGGTTAGGTCGACGGAGGGTGCGCCCTCAGCATAGACCCGAATTGTGTCAATTATATCTCTCATGATTCTGTATCCCGTTAGGGGACGCCCGAAGGCGTCGCGGTTGAATTATAGGGCGGCGGTAGCCAGCTCACGAATTACGGCGAAGCCTTTCGCGACCCGTTCGGCGTCCTTCGGAGCGGGGGCGCTATCTTCTAGGCACTTAATGAGCTGTAACAAAGAAGAAGGACTGGTGCGAATAACGTCGCGGAGTATAACGGGATAGCCTTCGCCGACGTCCGTCAACGCGGCTTCGATAACCTCCGCGTGATGGGCTAAATGCTCAGGCGGGAGACGATTGAAGGCTTTACGGATGTGGTTGACCGCTTCCACCGCAGGAATCTCAAGGCGGCGTGAGTAGTCGTTGATGTAATACTTCGCCATGTCCGAAGTCTTGTTGGCTAGGACTTCGAGACCGAAGCGGCTGGTGATGTATTCTAGGTAAGGGGCGGGTGCGAAGTTGTTCGCGATAACGTTATTGATACTCATAACATTCTCCATTTCTATGTACGGCGGGTGGCTAGGTATTCAAGCAGTTCGATAAGGGCGGCGCGGTCTTCGAGGTTCTCATTCAACGCGGTCTCAACCACTGCGGTCTCAACCACTGCGGTCTCAACCACTGCGGTCTCAACAGGCGCGGCAAGGACTTCGTCCAGTTGAGCAACCAATTTGATTAGGCGATAGTCGCCCGTAGACATAGCGACGTTGTCCGCGAAGTCGCGGAAGTATTTGACCGCGTCGGCGTCGTTAAGGTTGACGGCGGGAGCGGATTCAATCAACTCTTGAAGGTCGTTTACAACTGATTTAAGTTCTAACATATTATTTCTCCATTTCTTAAAAAGATAAAGGGCTTTACTTCTTACTACATAGGGAAGTATAACCGCCCCCTAGTAAGAAGTAAAGCCCTATTTTGCTAAATTCTCCCTTTAATCTTAACTAAGCCCAACGATAATACCATTTCACCGTTCTCAATAGAACACCCCGCGTGTATATCCTTCGGGGTCTCCCGCAGAAGTTTAATAGCCTTTTTATAGGCTTTCTTCGCGGATAAATAAATTTGTATTTTTAACAACCAACCACCGAAGTCCTTTGTTTTTATGTCGGCAAGGTCGTCGTCGCGGTACTTTACAAGGGCGGCTTCTAGGTCTACCAACGCCCGTCCGAACAACGCGTCAGGGTCTCCCCCGCTGAGGGGGTATCCCTTAACAAACAGGACTTCGTCGGTTATCTTCGATTTTAGGTAAGCAACCAATATTTTAGAAGCCATTATATAACGACCCCGCTCACCAAGTAATAAACGTGATTGCCGCCTGCCCAAGATAACGTCCAACTTTCGTCCTTCGGCTTATCTTCGAGGGCTTCAAGGGCTTCCCCGTATTGCGCCGCCGCCCAGTTGATTTGACGGTCTTTAGCTTCCTGAAGGTCGGGATTGTTAGCGTTGTTTGCTTTTTCTTTGGTTAGTTCGGCAATAACTTCTTTACCCGCACGGCGAATATCTTCGCGGAGTTCGTCCCGCGCTTCGTCGAGGGTGAATGAATTTATGGGTCGAACTTTATGAAGACGAACGACCCCTTGTTGGTGATACACCAAACTCATAACTTTAATTGCTTTCATCGAGGTCTCCCACGTATGCTCGTTGTACTTCTCCGCCGCAATAGGCGTCGAAGCGGATTGCTGTTTGTACGGCGGTCATCGGAGTAGCGCCCAGCGATAGGACGCCCAACGCGTAGTCGCGACCCGAACCCATAGCGCAGAAGGGTTCTTCAATCTCGACAAATACGCGGTCGTCGAACTCGAAGCAACGACCCTCCGCGTCGGCAACCATTATCCCCAAGTCCTTCCATCGGTCGTCGGGGTAGACGGTACTAACCAAGACTTCGAACGCCATCGAATTATGCGAACGCCAAAAGGTCTCGACGTCCGTCAACGACCCGACGAACCCAATGACGAAGTCCGTCCCCTTCTTAATCTTACCCAAGTAACTGCGACAAAGACCGTTACCGTCGACCGTTAAACTGTCGGAAGCCATAACCCCTTCCGTATAGGCTACAATACTCATATTCTTACTCCATTATTTCTTCGGGGATACCGTCCGTGTCTACGATAGCGCCGCTGTCTTCCAATAACGTTATAACGTCGTTGAAGAAGCCGCGCATTGAGCGTTGTTCGGTCTCCGATAGGTTGTTGTAATAGCCGCGAAGGTCTTCCCCCGCTCCCGCTTCGTTCATACCGTCGAGAAGTTCGCCCATAGTGATATGGTTGTTCTCCCAGCGGCAATATTCCATGTTTATCATAAGTTTATTTGGTCCAGTTGGTTATAGTCTTCGCAACCCTTCTTCTGTTCATCCAGCGTAAGGGCAGCGGCGGTCGGGTCTTCTCTGTTGGTACAATACCACTCCCCTTCGACTAGGGACACGTAACGACAAGTGCGGCAACTAACGTCCAACGGACGACTTCCCCAGCAATAACGGTTGTTTTCGCACCAGCGGCACGCGTCCATATCCGTTATCCGTTCGGGCATCGCGTTACTCATCAAAATACGGTCGACCCGTTCGAAGTCTGCCCCGTATCGTTCAACGTCGAAGGTGACGACCTCCGCCCACCATTCTTCCGTATTCTTGTTCACGGAGATATAAAGCGCGTGGCGAACGCCTTGTTGCCCCATATACTGCTGCATTTGGAAGTAATGAGACGGTTGCGCCTTCTCGACGCCCAACGCGACTAGGCGTTGGAAGCTGTTGTCGTTCGCGGTCTTGAATTCCAATACGGCGGGCTTGCCCGTTTCAGGGAGTTCGCTGACCATCGCGTCTAGGAATCCCCCATAACAGTTCCGCATAGCGCGGAAGCGGTACGGCTTCCCGTCGGTGTCTTCCGTCGTAACGTCGAGACCTGCGAGAAGTAACGCGGCTATGATTCGGGGTTCTTCGATATAACCGCGTTGGAAGATACGGATTGCCTTCGCGGTTAGGGCTTCGACGATACCCCAGCGGAACTTCAACCAAATTCGACGGTCGCACGGAGAAGCTACCACGCTTGGTCCAACTCTTGGGCTTCTTCCGTCCGCCTTCCGAAGTTCGGGGCGCTTGCCCTTCGCTACAAGGTCGAAGTATATCTGTTTGAACCGCACGCCTTGGTCTTCTTCCATCGCGGCGGTAACAAGATTCAGTGTTTGGTTCGCTTTCTTAATCATATATGGCAATCCACTATCGTCAACAGATAGTCGTCGGGGATTTGTTGAAGACGGTCGTTGAACTCCGCTTCCCATTCGTCGGGCTTCTTATCGCCACTGACCATTCCCCACCAACCCATTTCACCGCTTTCGTACCAAACGCCGTCGACAACCATAGCAAACGCGGTAAGGGGCGGAGCGGACGCAACCCACGCTTCTATATCGGTCACGGGTTCATAAGTCGGTAACATTCCCTGATTGAACATTCCGCCGAATCGGAGCGCGTTGCCGTTTAGTAGGGAAGTATTGAACCATAAGCCCGAACGGACGGCGACCGCGACAGGGTGGGCTTCGTCGTACACGTCCAACAGGTAGTCGCGGAAGCTCAAGCCGCTTTCGTCGCGGGTCTTCGTCCACTCCTTCGTCCGTTCGTCCGCTTCTAATAGGTAGGCTTCAGCCGCATAGAAGGCTTCCAACGCTTCATCGCGGGTCATACCTTCCGCCGCGTCCAGACAAGATTCTACCCACTGCTTGCGTTGGGTCGTCTTCTCCTTCTTCATACCGTACCAATCGACGTTCGACTTCAGCGCGGCGTCGTATCCGTTACGGTCGGCTATGAGGTTATGTTCGCATGTCGCGTCTACGATACGAAGGCGACCCGAATAACGACCGCCGACTGACCACCAATCCCATTTCTTGTTCGGGTTCGTGCGGTGGAAGACCTCCGTCACGCGCCCTTCTTCGGTCGCGCGATAATATCCATATTTGTGTTCATCTTCTAGGTCGGGCGCGTCGTCGCCCGTAACGGGACGGAAGCCCCAACCGTCGAGAATGTATGAACCAAAATCGTCATAGTCGTCGCCGTCTTTTTTATAATCGGTCAACAGTTCGTCTAGTCTATCGACGCTGACCACATATTCGTCGGCTTCTCCCGTGCACTCAAATTCGTGATAAGGTTGAAGGGCGGGGGCTATCGGAGCGCCGATGGGGGTCGCTACTAAAACAGAAAAATGAGACATTATTTATTCTCCAATTGTTTGAGTTGTTCGTTAAGACCGACCGCCAACACTTCGTCGTAGGCTATTTGGAGGTTGTCTTGCGTACGGAGACCGCAAGCGGCTAGGGTCGGGGAACGTCCCGCGATAGCCTGACGGACTTCGGGGGTGTCGCGTTGATTATTCGTCCAAGCGGCGACTAGAACCATGCCCAAGAATCCTTCGGGGTTGTTCGCTAGGGCTTCGCGGACGGCGTCAAGTTCGCCCATCATCGCTTGTTGTTCGTCACTCCCGTCTAGGTCGGGCAGCGGGTAATGCTTCGCAACTTCCCATAGCTTTGCTTCGTGTTCTTTAGCTCTGTTCGACATCTTCGTTCTTCCTTTCGTTCTAGGGGTCGGGCGGGATATTCTCCGCCCTCCGTTAGTTAAGTGTAAATTACATCATCGTAGTCATCGCCGAAGCAATCGTCATCGAAGTCGTCCATTAGTGAATCGTCACCTTATCTTCGCCGCGCTCCGCTCGACAACTAGAACAATCGCAGTTTTTACCGCTTAGTAAGTCGCGAAGACCTTCCGCTGAATCTAATTGGGCGACCTTATCCGAAAGGCTCATCATTTTTAGCTTGCCCGTCATTCCGTCGGCTTCTAGGGTGTCGCCGACGTCGCGAAGAACTTCGCGGGACATAATACCGCAAGCATAAAGGGCGGGAGTAGTTCCCGCAATCATACCGACTACCTTCACGCCTTCGTCGCCGTCATTGTCCACGTTCTTGAAGCCCGCCGATACGATAGCCCCCAAAAAGTTCTCTGGGTTCTCGTCAATCGCGGCTAACGCTTCGACTAACTGGGCGCGGACTTCCGCAACGCTTTCTTCGTCTAGTACGGGGAAGTTCGCAGCAAATTCCCAAGCGGCGCGTTGTAGCTTTTCAATATTCTTTGACATTTTTTCGTTCCTTTATTATCTTCAGTTAGGGTTATCACGCCCCGTTATCGGCGACGTGAGGTAAGTATAGGGCGGGGGTAGTAAGAAGTAAAGCCGTTATTTATGGTTGGCTAAATAGTTGAGGGCTTCAACCAACTCCTTTACCTGTACCAAACAGTCTTCTAGGGCTTGGTGAGATATGTCCCCCGTACGGGTTCGATTGTGCCCGAATAGTTCGGCAACCTCCGCTATCGTTCGCATGTCCCGTACGTCGTTGAACGCCCAAGGGGTCGGCGCGTTCAGTCGGTTGTAGTAATAAGTAAGGATTGTTATATCAAAGTCCGTCCCTTTCGCCCATACCGTTTCGGGGTCTCCCCGTTCGATAAAGGCGTTGAGTTCTCGCAAAGCAAAAGGCATTCGAACGGTATCCCCCGCGTGCTTGAATCCGCCGCGACCCGCCCACCATTCTAGCGTGCTGGTCGTCGTCTCCCCTCCTAGTAGCTTACAAGAAGCGCGGTCAACGTCTATGAGTAGCGCGTCCCAGACTTCTCCCGTTTCGAGGTCGAACAACGCCGCCCCTATTTGTACTACAACCGCGTTAGCTCCCTTGCCTAACGTTTCGAGGTCTATCATAACGGCTCTCATTCGATAACCTCCAAGACCTTAACGGGTTGATAATAAATAGTGCCTTGTAGTTCGGTCGGCGGTTCGTGGTTCAATAGTTCTTCGAAGGTCTCGAAGCCTTTAACCCGTTTTATGTATCGGGATAATTGGTCACAACGGCGGGCAGCATCGTAGTC